>OLOX01001178.1_pt1 | contig 25683 bp, 26 predicted proteins | sample 1672091 | NCBI WGS metagenome assembly OLOX01 (sample SAMEA3136644, study PRJEB25190) | human gut metagenome | reverse complement strand
GCTTGCAGCAGGCACGCCGACAGAGATGAGGATGGGCAGCACGATGGAACCTACCATGATGATGGAGCCCAGACCGCTCAGGGTGGTGAACAGGACAGCGGTGGCCACAACCATGATCAGGGTGACTACCAGCGGGCGGTCGCCGCCCAGCTCAGCGCTCTTTTTGATGATGTTCTCGGTGACGCCGGTCTTGTTCATCAGCTGACCCAGCCATGCACCAAAGATGGTTGCCATGATGGCGCTGCCCATACGGACGGTGCCGGCTTCAAACACAGTGGTCAGCCAGCCGATCTCTGCGCCGTCCGCGTTTTTGCCGAACATCGGTACACCGGCGATGATGCAGATGACGACAGCCATCAAAGGAAGCGCCAGCAGAGTAGGGATCTTCTTGGTCATCATCAATGCCGCGACGACCAGGAATGCCACAACGATCAGAATGCCTTGTAACATAGTTCTGCTCCTTTTTTTGCGGGGGCAAGCCCCCTTTATTCTCACCGTAAACCACGGCAAGTTTCATTTTCAGGCGTCCATGCTGCACAGCAGGCTCTGACGCAGATCCGTTGCCATAAAGGCAGGCGTATGGACAGGATCCGGGTTCAGCACCACCGGACGCATCTCCGGGCTTTTCAGCTTCTGCACCACCCCGCGCATGAACGCCGGGCTTGCAGCCGCTGGGCCGGAGAGATACAGCTTCTCGATCACGAACAGCGAACAGAGCATCCGTGCCACATTGCTCAGCCGCACCGTAAAGCAGCTCACCGGGCTCTGCTCATTTTTCAGCGCTGCCGCCTGCTGAGCGGGCGGTGCAGCTTCAAAGTTCTGCGCCAGCTCCAGCAGAGAGCCGCCTTCGGGCAGCAGCAGACCGGTGATGTCTGCCTGTCCCTCGCTGCGCAGTGCCACCGGCTGTTCCTTCTGCACGATCTGCACCACGGCCCGGTCGCCGTTGACCTCCAGCACCTTGCAGCGGCGGACCTCGCCGCTGTGCAGCTGGATCTCCGCCAGCTCGTCATAGGTGACGCCCTCCACATGGTCCACCACCATCAGGGGACCGGACACCTCGTGGATGGTACGGTATTCCTTCATCATTCCTCTTCACCAGCCTTTCGGATCAGCTCGGCGATCTCGCGCTCCATATCAGCGCGGACGGCGGCGTAGTTGGCGGCGTATTCCTCTGCGGCGGCGTACTTGGCCCAGCCCAGCTTCTCCCGGGCGGGGATGGCGTACAGCGCGGATGGGGCCACGGCCTTGTCCACAGCGCCGCGGCACAGGGACTCGTAGTGCAGGATCAGCCCCAGCAGCTGCATCTGCCGGTCAAAGCTGGAGTAGGAGTCCACGTCCATAAAGGCATTCTGCTGCAGGAAGTCTTCTCGCAGCATCCGGGCGATCTCCAACGTCAGCTGGTCGTTGGCGGAAAGGGAATCCTTGCCCACCAGCTGGACGATCTCGTTCAGCTCGTTCTCCTCCTGCAAAAGGTGCATGGCGCGGTTGCGGTTCCGGATGAAGTCCTCGCCCATGTTCTCGTTGAACCAGGGCGTCACCGCGTCCAGATACAGGGAGTAGGAGTTCAGCCAGTTGATGGCCGGGAAGTGGCGGCGATAGGCCAGCGAGGCGTCCAGCGACCAGAAGACCTTGACGATACGCATGGTGGCCTGTGCCACCGGCTCACTCAGGTCGCCGCCGGGAGGCGACACCGCGCCCACGGCGGTCAGGGAGCCGGTGCGCTCGTCGCTGGCCAGGCACTGCACCACGCCGGCGCGCTCATAGAACTGCGCCAGACGGGAGGCCAGATAGGCGGGATATCCCTCCTCGCCGGGCATCTCCTCCAACCGGCCGGACATCTCGCGCAGGGCCTCGGCCCAGCGGGAGGTAGAGTCGGCGATGACGGCCACATCGTAGCCCATGTCGCGGAAATACTCCGCGATGGTGATGCCGGTGTAGACCGATGCCTCACGGGCGGCCACAGGCATATCCGAGGTGTTGGCGATCAGCACTGTACGCTTCATCAGGCTCTCGCCGGTGCGGGGGTCGGTCAGCTCCGGAAACTCCCGCAGTACGTCGGTCATCTCGTTGCCGCGCTCGCCGCAGCCGATATAGACCACGATGTCCACGTCGGCCCACTTGGCCAGCTGGTGCTGCACCACGGTCTTGCCGGAGCCGAAGGGCCCGGGCACGGCGGCGGTGCCGCCCTTGGCGATGGGGAACATGGTGTCGATGACACGCTGGCCGGACTGCAAAGGCTTTACCGGCGGGAATTTCTTTTTATAGGGGCGGCCCACGCGGACGGGCCACTTCTGCACCATGGTCAGCTCACGCACCTCACCGTTGGCCAGCTTCACCCGGGCGATGGGTTGGGTGATGTTGTACTGTCCGGCCTCGGCCAGCCACGCCACCGTGCCCTCGGCGCCCTTGGGCACCATGATCTTGTGCAGCACGGACTCCGTCTCCGGCACGGTGCCCAGAATGTCGCCCACAGCCACGGTGTCGCCCACAGCGGCGGTGGGGGTAAAGTCCCACAGCCTGTCGCGGTCCAGCGGCGGCACCTGAATGCCGCGGGTGATGTTGCTGCCCACCCGGCGGACGATCTCCTCCAGCGGACGCTGGATGCCGTCATAGATATTCTCGATCAGGCCGGGGCCCAGCTCCACGCTCAGCGGTGCGCCGGTGGTGACCACATCAGCGCCGGGACCCAGACCGGACGTCTCCTCATACACCTGTATGGAGGCCCGGTCGCCGGTCATATTCAGGATCTCTCCGATCAGCTGCTGGGGACCTACGCGCACCACGTCCGCCATGTTGGCGTCCGCCATGCCGTCCGCCACCACCAGCGGGCCGGAGACTTTGATGATCTTACCCATTCTCTTGCTCCTTTCAGGAAATATCCGCGCCCACGGCGCGTTCCACCGCGTCGTGCAGGGCGGCCCCGGCGATGCCCAGCGAACCGGTCTTGCCGGGGATGAGGATAACGGCGGGCAGGGGTGCGTCTTTATACCGGGCGATCTCGGCGGTCAGCTGCTGCGCCAGCTGCTCGGTGATATAGATGACGGCGTAGTCCTCCTGCGCCAGGCGGTGCAGCGTTCTGCGCCCCGCGTCGGTATCCTCGGTGGGGAACACGTCCAGCCCCAGCGCACGGAAGCCCAGCACGCTGTCCCGGTCCCCAATAACGGCGATCTTATACATATTGCTCACGCAGCCTTTCCCGGAGCGCCTCCGCCGGCACACCGGCCATCCGGCCGGACAGCACGGTACGCACCGCCGTCCACTCCGCCTCCTTTGCCGCCAGATAGCCCAGCGCCACCTCCACGCCGAAGGGTACCCGGCGTGCCGCGCCGGCGGCGCGGAGCACCGCGTCGTCGCAGGCCTTTTCAAAGACGGTCAGGCTGCCGCCCTTGGCGGCCTCGTCTCCCAGCTCCGCCTCCCGGGCGAAGGCCGTGCCCCGCCACAGCGCGGCAGCGCCGCTGCCGCTTCCGGCGCGGATCGCCTCCGGCGTCACGCTGCCGCCGGGGAACAGCACCTCCCGCAGGAAGCCGGCGTCCAGCCCCAGCCGCTGGGTGCGGATGAGTGAGCGCAGGTTCGCCGCGTCGATCATGGCGCGGACATAGTCCTGCAAATAGGGTATGTGGCTGTCCGCCGCCAGCTTTTCCAGCCGCGCGAAGTAGGCCCGATCCAGGATGCAGTCGCTGCTGCGGGCGCTGCCCGTCTCGGCCAGCACCCGCTGGGCCTCATCGGCCGCGGCGGCCATGTCGGCGGGCAGAAAGTCCCAGCCGCCGTTTTCGGCGTGCTTTTTCCGCATCGTCTCTGCCGGTACGGTCCCGGCGTCGATCAGCAGACGCTCCGCATCCTGCGGTGCTTTCAGCAGCGTTTTGATGTTGTGGTAGTCGTATTTCAGCCGGAACACGTCCAGCACCTCCGCCTCCGGCATAAAGCGGGAAACGTCGGCGAACACCGCCTCGCGCTGCGCGCTCAGCGCCGCCTGCAGGGACGGCTCATCGTGTACGGGCGCGTAGCCCCACTCGCTCAGCAGCTGGGCGCACGCCTCGACGGAGGGTGCCGTCAGCAGCTGCTCCAGCCGCTGTGCCGTCAGCAGCCGGCGCTCCATGGCGCGTATGCGGGCGGACAGGAACAGATAGTCCGTGTCCTTTCTCCGTTTTGTCAAAGGGACGCCCCCTTTCAGTCAAACAGCACGGCGGCCACGGCGGAGGAGTCCTCCTGCCGTGCCCGGCGCAGCAGCTCGGCAAAGCCGCAGTTGATCTCCATGCGGCCCCGCTGCAGTACCACGCCGCCGCCCGTCTCCCGGGTGTCGGCAGCCAGGGTGAAGCCCGCGCCGGGCTTTTTGCCGTTGGCGGCGTCCACCACCGCCTGACCCACCGTGTCCCGGTCGGCGGCGGAGAACACCAGCGCCTCGCCGCCCTGCCCGTTTTCCGCGGCCAGCGATGCCAGCAGGTCGATATACTCCGGGCGCGGCAGCTTCAGCAGCGCGTCGGCGGCGCGGGCGAAGGCCTCGTCCAGCATCCGCTGCTTCTCCGCCAGCACCCGCTGGCGGCAGGCCAGACGGCTGCCGCCCTCCAGGCGCTCCACCTGCTCGCGCTCCAGCACCTTGCAGCGGGCCTCGCCCTCGCGGAGCAGCTTGTCCGCCTCGGCGCGGTACCGGGCCAGAATGGCCTCGGCCTCCGCCGCCGCCTGGGCGGCGATGTCGGCGCACTCGGCCTGTGTGTCGGCCTCCATGCGTGCGATGATCTTGTCGATACCGTTCATAGGCGCACCCGCCTTACTTCATGATGTTCAGGGAGATCATAATGGTCGCCACCAGAGACAGGATGGCGTAGAACTCCACGATGCCGCAGTAGATGATGCCCTTGGTAGCGGCCTCCGGGTGCTTGGCCACGATGTTGATGGACGCGGCGGCCACGCGGCCCTGGAAGATGGCGCTCAGCCAGCCGCCCAGCATGATGGGCAGGCAGGCGGCGAAGAAGGACAGCCCCTGGGTCAGGGAGAGATCCAGCACACTGCCGCTGAGCAGGCCGGTCTGGCCCAGCACCAGGAACAGCGCCACAAAGCCGTACAGGCCCTGGGTGCCGGGCAGTACCTGCAGGATCAGGCACTTGGTGGACTTATCGGGATCCTCGCTGGTCAATCCGGCGGCGGCCTCACCCACCATACCGGTGCCCTTGGCGGAGCCAATGCAGCACAGGCCGGCGGTCAGCGCCGCGCCCAGGATGGCGAAACCCAGTCCGCCCACAGACTCAAGAAAAGCTAACATGATTTAGTATCCTCCTTAATGATCTCTACGTGTTTGGCCCGGACGCGCAGGGGACGGTAGGCCTTGCCGCCGTCCTTGTAGAAGCGTCCGAAAAATTCCAGAAATTGCAGGCGCATATCGTGGACGTAGCAGCCCAGCAGGTTCAGCGCCAGGTTCAGCATATTGCCGACGAATGCGATGATGATGAAGGTGACCACGTTGCCGGTGGTGGCGCCCAGCATATTGAACACCTGGGCCAGCACTGCGCCGGACAGCATCAGCGCCATCAGCCGGACGTAGGACAGGATATCGCTGAAGAAACCCGTCACGCCGTTGTACACCGCCGCCACGAAGCCCGTCACCTTGCCGAAGCCCTTTTTGCCCCGGCCCGCGCCGTATACCAGCATAAGAACGCCCGCGATCAGCACTACCGGCACGCCGGATACACTGCCGATGCCAAGCACCGCAAGACCCGTGCCCGCCAGAATGATCCACCAGGTGATCTCGTCAAACAGGGCATCCATAAAGCAGCCCTTTTTGCATTTTTCCACCACGCTGACGGTCATGCCGGTGAACACCTGCAAGGCGCCCAGGATCAGCGAGCCCACCATGATGGCCATGGTGTCGTCCAGGGGTGAGAACAGCGCCGGCAGGGCAAAGGTACTCTCCGGGTCAAAGAACTTGAAGAGCTGCGGCAGGAAGTCGCCGAAGAAGCTGCCGGTCATGGCGCCGAAGACCACGGTGGTCACGCCGCACCAGAAGATCATCTCCATAAAGCTGCGGTCGTCCGGCCGTTTTTTCTTCAGGAACAGCCATGAGCCGAGGAGCATCAGCAGCCCGTAGCCGATGTCCGCCATCATCATGCCGAAAAACAGGATGAAGAACGGTGCCATCACCGGGTTGGGGTCCACGCCGTCGTAGGCCGGCAGGGAGTACTGCTCGGTGATGCAGTTCATGGACCGCGCCACCGCGTTGTCCTCCAGCAGCACCGGCACCTCCGGTATCTGCTCCGTCGTGGGATCGGACAGGGTGTAGTCGCAGTCCGCCGTGTCCAGATACGCCGTCAGCCTTGCCGTCTTTTTCTCCGGCACCCAGCCGTCGAATGCCACGATGCACCCGTCGGTCAGCAGCCTGCGGCGGTTTTCCTCCCGCTGCAGGCGGGAGGCCAGCCGGTCGGCGCACAGATACAGCTCCGGCAGCCGTTCCGCCAGCTCATCCAGATGCTTTCGCAGGGCATCCTGCTGCCTCTTGACCTCTGCCAGCCGGTCCGCGTCCCGCCGCCGGTTTTCCTCCGGCGTGCCGGTGCGGCCCTTCAGGGGTGAGGCTGCGAAGCCCCGGCCCCGCAGCAGCTCCAGCACCGGTGCCGTCGCTGCCTTGTGGGTGATGAGCAGCACGCACTGCTGCTGCCGGTCGGCGGAGAGCAGATGCAGCTCACTCTCCGGATATTCGTTTTGTACCTGCCCACACAGCTCGTCCCAGGGGACGAAGGGCGGCAGTACGCCCAGGGTCACGTCGCAGCAGCGTGTCTCCGTCAGCTCCAGGGGCAGGTCCAGACTCAGCCAGGGCCCCAGGGTGATCCGGTCGGTCTCCAGCTGGGCGGCCAGCGCCGTCAGCTGCTGTAATTGTCCCGTCGCCTCGTTGACCTGGCGGGCCAGCGCCAGCCCGTCGGCCAGCCCCGTCTCGCTCAGGTATTCCGCCTCGCCGATGGCGGGGCGGGGCGCCAGCAGCGGCGCTTTCTTGGGCGGCGCAGCCCGCCGCAGGGCATCGATCGCCGTCTGCACCTGCCGCTGGCGGGCCAGGCAGTCCGCCGTCTCGCTGTCGCAGCGCCGCAGGCTCTCCGGCGCATCCGGCGCGTCCGGCTCACTGATCTCCACGCAGCCCATACGCTCCAGCTGCCGCAGCAGCGCGTCGTGGTCCCGCTCCAGCGCCAGCACCTGCAGGCGCTTCATTTTTGCAATGGGCATTTACCGCTTCACCACCTTTTCCACGATGGCGCGGACAGCCGTGTCCATGCGCTGCTCCGCCTGCTGTCGTATGGCTGTGCAGGTGCGCTCGGCGTCGCTTCGCAGGGCGGCGTCCGCCGCCTGTCCGGCTTCACCGGCCCGCTGCATGGCTTCGTTCTCCAGCACCTTCACGGCGTTCTGCGCCTCCCGCACCAAACCGTCGCCGTCCCGGCGGGCCTGCTCGGTCAGTGCCCGGGCGGCGCGCTGGGCCTCGGCCTTCTGCTCCAGAAGCCGCTGCTCCGCCGCCTGCAGCTGGTCTATTTTTTCACGGTACAGTTTACTCACCGCCTTTCCTGATCTGGGAAACAGACAGGGGAAGACCCCGTTTTCGGAAGCCGTCCCCCTTTGAAGTATATATTCCGCGGAGGAAACTCCCTTCGCCTGCCTCTGATTATACATAGTTTATCATACCACAAAAGCACGGGGAACAACAACAGGCAGAATGGCAAAAATAACCGGCATCCTTTGTGCAGGGTGACGGTAAAATGACAGCCGGGTGACAGACAGGTAAGAAATAAGTGGTGGCATTTTTTTGCCCCATGTGGTATACTCTTCCTATATTGGAACAGTATTCCCGTTTTGCGGGAGTGTATAATGACGTGAGGTGTGTCATGACCTATCTGAAAGCGATCCTGTTGGGACTGGTGCAGGGCATAGCGGAATTCCTGCCCATCTCCAGCTCCGGCCATCTGGCCATTGCCCGCAATCTGCTGAATATGGAGGGCGCGGGGAGCATCCCGGAGTTCTTCGACGTGCTGCTCCACCTGGGCACGCTCATTGCGGTGTTCGCCGCCTATTGGGGTGACATCCGCGACATGGTGGTGGAGTTCTTCCGGGGCATCGGCGACCTGGCGCACCGCAGCACCCCCACACCGGTGCCGCCCGCCCGCCGGCTCATCCTGCTGATCATCGTCGGCACGCTGCCGCTGTTTGCGGTGCTGCCCATCCGCAAGACAGTGCAGGGCCTGGGCGACAATATGTATTTCGTGGGCGCGGCGCTGATCTTCACCGGCTTCCTGCTGTTCCTGTGCGACCGGGTGCGCCGGGGCCGCAAGACCGAGCGCAGCGCCACCTGGCTGGACGCTCTGCTGGTGGGCGTGGGGCAGGCGGTGGCCACGCTGCCCGGCGTCTCCCGTTCCGGCATGACCATCACCGCCGGGTGCTTCGTGGGCTATGAGCGTCGCTTCGCCGTGCGCTTTTCCTTCCTGCTGAGCATCCCCGCCGTGCTGGGGGCCAACATCCTGTCCATCAAGGACGCGGTGCAGGCCGGCATCGTCGGCGCGGAGGTGCCCATGTACCTGGTAGGCGTGGCCATGGCCGCCGTGACGGGCTATCTGTGCATCCGGCTTCTGAAGTATATCGCGGACAAGGGCCGTTTCGGTGCCTTCGCCTACTACTGCTGGGCGGCGGGCGTGCTGACCCTTGTTCTGCAGGGCATCAAGTGAGGTAGATAGACTATGGCATCGACACAAAAGAAAGGAAACAGCCGCAAAAAAACGCCTGCCCCGCCGCCCCCGCCGGCGTATAACGCCGCGGCGCGTGTGGCCGGCGGCATCGTCTGCGCCCTGCTGGCGCTGTGCGTGCTGGTGAGCTATTTCAACGTGGACGCCCTCCTCCTGGTGTGGATCGCCAGGGTGCTCAAGGGTGCGCTGGGCTACGGCTATTACCTGACGGCCCCGGTGCTGGCGGCCATCGCCGTCATCCAGCTGGGCCATCGGGGACGGCCCGTCGTCCTGCGTACCACCTGCGTGGCGCTGCTGCCCCTGCTGGTGGGCGTGCTGTGCCACCTGACCCTGTGCCGCACAGCCTACACCCTCGGCCTGGACAGCGTCAAGACCCTCTGGGCTGACGGACAGGCCCTCAAGTGCGGCGGCGTGCTCTCCGGCGGTCTGGCCGTGGGCTGCGAGGCTCTGGTCAGCAAGGTGGTGTCCATCATCGTGTTCGTGGTGCTGCTGCTGGCCGCCCTGCTGGGCGCCCTGCACCTGACGCCCCAGGAGGCCGCACAGCGCGTCCGCAGCTATGGCGAGAGCCTGCGCCGTGACGACGAGGACGCGGATGACGAAGCCCTCCCAGAGGGTTTCACCCCCACCGCCGCCCCCGCCCCGGCAAAAAAGCCTGCCAAGGGCCGCAGGCGCCCCAATATCGACATCCCGCTGGACGGCGAGCGCGACGACACGGTCCTTCCGCCCGCCAGCTCCTTTTTCCCCCGCCGCAGCGACGATATCCGCACGCCGGATCAGGTGCTGCGGGGCGGCCCCGCCCCTGCGCCCCAGCCCCTCAGCGACGAACCTGCACCGCCCGCCGCTCCGGCGGAGGCCCCTGCCCCGAAAAAGCCCCTCAGCGACAAGCAGAAAAAAGCCCAGCTGCAGCAGGAGGTGGAGAGCGCCGCCCAGGAGGTCAGCGACGCCATCGAGCAGGAGCTGGCCCAGGGGGAGGAGACCTACCGCTACCCGCCCATCACCCTGCTGGAGCAGAACCGCGGCGGCAACTACACCGAGGTGGGCGCCGAGCTGCGGAACAACTCCAAGCGCCTGGCGGACACCCTGCGCTCCTTCGGCGTGGACGCCCGCGCCGGCGAGGTCATCCATGGCCCCTCCGTCACCCGCTACGAGTTCACCCTGGACCAGGGCGTCAAGCTCAGTAAGATCACGAACCTCCAGGACGATATCGCCCTGGCGCTGGGTGCCAGCGGCGTCCGCATCGCCCCGGTGCCCAACAAGATATCCGCCGTGGGCATCGAGGTCCCCAACCGCACCGTCACCGCCGTGCGGATCCGCGACGTCATTGAATCCCGCGAGTTCATCGACCATCCCTCCCCGGTGGCCTTTGCCGTGGGCAGGGATATCGGCGGCAGCAACATCGTGGGCAACATCGCCCGTCTGCCCCATGTACTCATCGCCGGCACCACCGGCTCCGGTAAATCCGTCTGCACCAACTCCCTCATCGTCAGCCTGCTCTACAAGTCCACGCCGGACGAGGTCCGTTTTATCATGGTGGACCCCAAGATGGTGGAGCTGGCGCCCTACAACGGTATCCCGCACCTGCTCATCCCCGTGGTCACCGACCCCAAAAAGGCCGCCGGCGCCCTGCAATGGGCGGTGTTCGAGATGATGAAGCGCTACAAGATGTTCTCTGAAAAGGGCGTCAAGGACCTGGCGGGCTATAACGCCCTGTCCGAGACGGACGAGGACGTGAAAAAGCTGCCCACCGTGGTGGTGGTCATCGACGAGCTGGCCGACCTGATGCTGGTGGCGGCCAAGGAGGTGGAGGAGTCCATCTGCCGTGTGGCCCAGATGGGCCGTGCCGCCGGTATGCACCTGGTCATCGCCACCCAGCGTCCCTCGGCGGACGTGATCACCGGTCTGATGAAGGCCAATATCCCCAGCCGCATCGCCTTCGCCGTGGCCAGCTCCATGGAGTCCCGCATCATTCTGGATACCACCGGCGCGGAGAAGCTGGTGGGCAAGGGCGATATGCTCTACTTCCCCCTGGGCGACACCAAGCCCACCCGTGTCCAGGGCTGCTTCATCACCCCGGAGGAGATCGACCGTGTGGTGAAGTTCGTCAAGGACGAGGCCGGCGAGGCCCATTACGACCAGGACGTGATCGAGAAGATCCAGCAGGCGGTGGACGCCAAGGCCGACAAGGGCGGCAAGGTCCCCTCCGGCGACGTGTCCGACGACGGTGACGATGCCGACGAGCTGCTCTCCGCCGCCGTAGAGGTGGTGCTGGAGACGGGTCAGGCCTCCGTGTCCATGCTCCAGCGCCGTCTGAAGCTGGGCTACTCCCGCGCCGCCCGCCTGGTGGACCAGATGGAGGAGCGCGGCTATGTGGGCCCCTTCGAGGGAAGTAAGCCCCGCCAGCTGCTCATCACCCGCGAGAAGTGGCAGGAGCTGCAAATGGCCAAGGGCGCGGCCCCGGCGGAGGCGGACAAGCCCGCCGACCGTTACGGCAGCATCCACGACGTGTTCGAGAGCCACGACGCACTTGAATAATAAATATCCCCCGGCCGAAGGCCGGGGGATATTTTCTTGCTTACACCGTGCCGGTGACGGTCAGCACCGCCGTGCCGGGGGTGGTGCTGTACGCGCCGGTGGCGGCGTCCTGAGTGAAGGTGGCCGCGGGCACCGTGACCACGCCGGCCGCCGTGGCGAATACGCCGGTAGCCGCGTCATAGGTGTACTGGGTGGGGGCGGTCAGCGCCGTGCCGTTCAGCGTCACCGTCAGGTCCGTCAGCCGCGGGTCGAAGGTGTCGGTGATAACGATGGCCGCCGCGGCGTCCGCCGCCGTGTTGCCGGTGTTCTGGATGGTGAAGGTGTACGTCAGGCGGCTGTTCTCCGTCACCGTGGTGGGGGAGAGGGACTTGTTGATGGTCAGTGCCGGCGCCGCCTCCGGTGCCACCGTCTCCGTGGCGGTAACGGGGTTTGCCAGCCCCGCGCCGGTGACGGACGCGCTGTTGGTGACGGTGCCCTCCGCCGTCGGCGGCGCGAAGGCCGTGGGCACGGCCTCATAGGCGATAACGGCATTGCCGCCCGCCGGCACGGTGATGCCGGTGAACGTCAGCGGCGGCCCGGCGGTGACGGCGGGTGCCGCCTGCAGAACGCCGTTCTGATAGTACCGCACAGACCCGGCGGTGTAGGACAGGGGATACACCGTCCCGGCGTTGAAGGCGTAGCCGCCCAGATCGTCGGTAATGGTCAGCCCCGTCAGCGGTGCGGTGCCGCTGTTGACCAGAGAGAGGATATACGTCACGCGGCCGTCGGTGCCGTAGGTGGGCACCACGGCGGTCTTGGCGGCGGTCAGCGTCTCCGTCAGCTCACCCACCGTCACGTTGGAGGTGGTGGTCTGGCCGTTATAGGTCAGCGTTGCCTGGTTGGTGAAAGTTGCCATGATAGGACCTCCTGTGTTTAATTTCGCGGGTCGTGCCCGCAGTCCAGTGTATGCGCCGCGGTCCCCGACGGTCCGTACTTGCCAAGCGGCGGCCCGTCGGGTATAATAGAAACAGAAATACGCGGCGGCCCGGACCGCCCGGATACAGGAGGGTGTGATAGAAGCATGGAACTGAAAAAATTGCCCCATATCGAGATCGAGGTGGCGCCCCTGCCGGGCAAAAAGCTGCCGGCGGCGGTAAATACCCTGCGTAAGCTGGATGTAAAAAAGGTGGGCCTCATCGCCGGCGGTACGGCGGCGGTGCTGACCGTGGTCTCCGTGGCCGGCCGCTACGGTATCTACCGCGGCGCGGTGGCGGCGGAGCTGAAGCGCCAGCTGGCGCCGCTGCACCGCAAGCTGGACCAGCTCCAGGCGGAGAACCGTATGCTCCGTGCCGAGCTGGAGCAGCTGAAAAAAGAAAAGACCGACGAAAACTGAAAAAAAGGAAGCACCCGTCAGGGTGCTTCCTTTTTGCCATTGTCACAGCGCCGCGGTGACCTCCCGCAGCCATTGCCGGACCTCCGTCGGCACCAGCGGGGCGATCTGTGCATACACCCGCCTGTGATAGCCGTTCAGCCAGTCCCGTTCCGATGCCGTCAGCAGCGCCGGGTCCAGGGCGTCCCGGTCGAAGGGCGCCAGTGTCAGCGTCTCAAAGCGCAGAAAGCCCGCCGCCTCCGCCGGCTGCACCAGCAGCAGGTTCTCGTGCCGTATGCCGAAGCGTCCGGCGGCGTAGTATCCCGGCTCATCGGAGATGACCATGCCCGTCTCCAGTGCCGGGTGTGCCAGCCCCTCCGCAATGCGCCAGCGGAAGGAGGGCGGCGCCTCGTGTACGCTGAGCACGCACCCCACGCCGTGCCCGGTGCCGTGGTCATAGTCCAGGCCCTCCCGCCACAGCGGGCCCCGGGCCAGTGCGTCCAGGTTTTCCCCCATGACCCCCTGGGGGAATTGTGCCATGGCCAGCTGTATGTGGCCCTGCAGCACCTGTGTGGACCTCCGGCGTTCCTCGTCCGTGATGGGGCCCAGCGCTATGGTGCGGGTCACGTCCGTCGTGCCCTGGGCGTAGTGTCCGCCGCTGTCCACCAGCAGCAGTCCCTGCGCCTTCAGCGGCACGTCCGTCTCCGGTGTGGGGGCGTAGTGGACCACGGCAGCGTGGGGGCCATAGGCGGCGATGGTCTCGAAGCTGTCCTCCAGAAAATCCACCTGCTCTGCCCGATACCGGCGCAGCAGCGCTGCGGCGGACAGCTCGGTGTACGCCTCCGGCCGTGATTTCATCTCATACAGGAAGCGGCACAGCGCCGCGCCGTCCTGCAAGTGCGCCTGCCGGAAACCCGTCTGTTCGCTCCCGGCCTTCACCGCCTTGCGGCGGGCAGCGGGGCTGGGTGTGTCTGTCCACGCCGTGTGGGCCAGACATTCCGCGATGCGGCTGTTGGCCGTGGCGCTGTCCGCCAGCACCCGCGCGCCCTCCGGCAGCGCCCGCAGCGCGTCGTAGATATCCCCGTAGGGCCGCAGCGCTGCGCCGTCCGCCGCCAGCGCGGCGCGTATCTCCGGCGCGAAGCTCTCTGCCTGGGCATATAGCGCGGCGCTGTCCGCGCCCACCAGCAAGAAGCCCAGGAATACCGGCGTGCATGCCACGTCGCCGCCCCGCAGCTCCAGTGTCCAGGCCACGTCCGTCAGATCGGTCAGCAGCAGCCATTCCGCCTTCTGCGCCGCCATGTCCTGCCGCAGGGCCGTCAGCTTCTCCCGCCGCGTCACCCCGCTGTCGAAGGCCCATACCGGCGCGGTGGACAGGTCGGGCCGGTCCGTCCAAACGCCCGCCGCCGGGTCGAAGCCGCCGTCCAGCCGGATGTGCTTGTCCGCCAGCGCCTTTTCCAGCGTCCGGTGCAGCCGTGTGCTGACGGTCCGGCCGTCAAAGCCCAGGGCTCCGCTCTCCGGCAGCTGCTCCGCCAGGAATTGGGACAGCGTCGGCACGCCCGGCTGGCCGGCGCGCATCAGCTGTATGCCGCTGCCCTCCAGCTGCCGTTCCGCCTGCAAAAAGTATCGCCCGTCCGTCCACAGGTATGCGCCCTCCCGCAGCACCGTCAGCGTTCCCGCCGAGCCGGTGAACCCGGACAGGAACTCCCGGGCCTTGAAATGCGCTCCCACATACTCCGAGCCGTGAAAGTCGTCGGTGACGACGATGCAGCCCGCCAGCCCGCGCGCCTCCATATTCTGCCGCAGCGCGGCCAGCTTTTCCGTAACGGTCATGGTGCTCACCCTTTCTCACGGAACAGTATAGCACACTTCCCGCAGAATTCCACCCCTGTCTGCGCAATTGTGCGCTCCGCCGCCCGAACATTCATATACCGCGTATAAACATATACCAAAGGTGTATATAATGCCGCGTAGAGGTGTATAAAACGTACACGATAGATATGTGAAAGAGAAAGGGAAAGAAAGGGGAATGTTCAATGAGAAAAGAACGGGAACGCCGTACCCTTGAGACGGCGGGAATGCTGTTTACCCTGCTTTTCGGCAACCTGCTGCACTTTGTCTACGACTGGACCGGTCAGGCCGGCTGGGCCGCGTATCTCTCTGCCGTCAACGAATCCACCTGGGAGCACATGAAGCTTTTGGCCGTTCCCTGGCTGGTGTGGACCGTCGTCACGATCGCCGCAAACCGTTGTGCCGCAAGCGTTTTGCCCAGGGCCATCGGCCTGCTCGCCGGCCTCGCCGCCATCCCGGCCCTGTTCTATACCTACACCGGTATCCTGGGAAAAAGCGTGGGCGTGGTCAACATCCTGATCTTTCAGGCCGCCGTGCTGCTGGCATATTTTGTCAGTGCCTCCCTGCAAAAGAGCGCCCGCCTCTCATCCGTTCCTTTCCAAATATTGGGCATTCTGCTCCACCTGCTCGCCGCCCTCGCCTTCCTTTTTTTCACGTCCTCGCCGCCCGCCCTTCCCCTGTTTGTGGACCCCACAAACGGGACCCGCGGCATACCACCAAAAACGCTGTGATACCAACGGTTTGCAGCTGAAAGAAAGTGGCGTTTCCCACATCGGAAAGCGCCGCTTTTTTTGCGGAAATTTGCCTCTTGACAAACGTACAGCTGTTGATATAATAAGCTTGTGATTACAAAAATGCACTTGCTTAGGAGGTGGCTGTGTGACCCGAAGAGAACGGCAGCTGCTGGAATGGATACGGGAAAACCCGTGCATATCCCAGCAGGAGCTGGCCGACAAGGCCGGTATTACGCGGTCCAGCGCCGCGGTCCACATTTCCAACCTGATGCGGAAGGGCTACATTGCCGGCCGCGGCTATCTGCTGCGTGAGGCGCCCTACATCGCCGTGGTTGGCGGCGTGAATATGGATATCGGCGCGGTGTCCGACGCGCCGCTGGTGGCCCGGGACTCCAACCCCGGCCGGGTGACCACCTCTCTGGGCGGCGTGGGACGGAACATTGCCCACAATCTCTGCCTGCTGGGTGAGCAGGTGTCCATGATCACGGTACTGGGGCAGGACGGATTTGCCCAGTCTGTGCGGGAGAACGCGGCGGATATCGGCCTTGACCTGAGCCACAGCGCCACCATTCCCGGCGGCCGGACGGGCACCTATCTGTTTATCGACGGCTGCGACGGCGACATGGCCCTGGCCGTGAACGACATGGCCATCTATGAGCACATCACGCCGGAGTTTCTGCGGCAGCGGCTGGATTATATCAACCATGCCGATCTGGTGGTGGTGGAGACGAACCTGCCGGAGGCGTCTATCCAGTGGCTGTGCAGCCACTGCACCGCGCCTGTCCTGGCCGATCCGGTCAGCACCATCAAGGCGCCGAAGCTGCTGCCGGTGCTGGATAAGCTGACGGCGCTGAAGCCCAACCGCATGGAGGCGGAGCTGCTCAGCGGCGTGACCATCCGCGATGAGACAGACGTTCAAAAGGCCGCGAAGGTCCTGCTGGACAAGGGCGTTCAGCAGGTGTATATCTCCCTGGGGAGCGATGGCCTGTACGCCGAGGACCAGGCGGGGCGGCACGTACGCCTGCCCTGCCCGAAGGTGCAGGTGGTGAACGCCACCGGCGGCGGGGATGCCATGGCGGCGGCGCTGGCCGCGTGCATCGCCCACGGGAAACCCCTGGCGGAGTGCGCACGGAAGGCCGCCGGGGCCGGTGCGCTGGCCTGTACGGCGGCGGAGACCATCCACCCCGGCATGAGCTGGGAGAATGTGGACTATATTTTGGACAATACAGGCATGAGCAAAAAAGCGTAAATAGAATTGCATGACATAAGGAGGTACAAGTTATGAACCGTTATCTGGACGTGACCCCTGAAGTACAGGAGGCTTTGAAGGCCGGCAAGCCCGTTGTGGCGCTGGAGAGCACCATCATCTCCCACGGTATGCCCTATCCCCAGAATGTGGAGACGGCACTGAACGTGGAGAAGATCATTCGTGACGGCGGCGCGGTGCCCGCCACCATCGCCATCATCGGCGGTCGGCTGAAGGCCGGATTGACCCCCGAGGAGATCGACTATCTGGGCAAGACCGGCGCCGGCGTCACCAAGGCCAGCCGCCGCGACCTGCCTATTCTGGTGGCGGAGGGCCGCGATGGCGCCACCACCGTGACCACCACGATGATGATCGCCGCCATGGCTGGCATCCAGGTGTTCGCCACCGGCGGAATCGGCGGCGTGCACCGCGGGGCCGAGACCACCATGGACATCTCCGCCGATCTGGAAGAGCTGGCCCACACCCCGGTGATGGTGGTGTGCGCCGGCGCCAAGTCCATTCTGGATCTGGGACTGACGCTGGAATATCTGGAGACGCACGGTGTGCCGGTCATCGGCTATCAGACCGAGGAGCTGCCCGCGTTCTATACCCGCAAGTCCGGCTTTAAGGTGGACTACCGGCTGGACACCCCCAAGCAGCTGGCCGAGGCCTTCCATGTGAAGCGCGAGCTGGGGCTGGAGGGCGGTATGCTGGTGACGAACCCCATCCCCGAGCAGTACTCTATGGACGCCGACGTGATCAACAAGGCCATCAACGAGGCGGTGGAGGAGGCCAAGGCGCAGGGCATCCACGGCAAGGCCACCACGCCCTTCCTGCTGGCCAAGATCAAGGACATCACCGGCGGCAGCAGCCTGGATGCCAACATTCAGCTGGTGTATAACAACGCCAAGCTGGCTGCGGCCACGGCCTGCGAGCTGGCCAAGCTGGCCAAATGAGCCAGCCGTCGCTGGGCTTTGTCGGCGGCGCGGACGGACCTGTGACGGTGTTTGCCTCCGGCGGCGGTACGGCGCTGCTGGTCTATCTGGTACTTATCAATCTGGTGACATTTTTCGTGTATGGTGCGGACAAGCGTCGGGCCAGACAGGGCAAATGGCGGGTGCCGGAAAAGACGCTGTTCCTGCTGCCGCTGTTGGGCGGCAGTGTCGGTGCGCTGCTGGGTATGCGGGTGTTTCACCACAAGACGAAGCACTGGTATTTCGTCTGGGGCGTGCCCGCCATACTGCTGGCACAGCTGGCACTGGCGGTCTGGTTACTGACGAGGTAAGGAGGACATACTATGCTGGTACGAAAAGCGGTTCCGGCGGATATCCCCGCTGTGACCGCCATTTACGGGGCGCTTCTGGATCGTGAGGAGCGCGGCGAGCTGTCCACCGGCTGGACCCGGGGCGTATACCCCACGGAGCAGACGGCTCTGGACGCGCTGGCTGCCGGCACACTGTATGTGCTGGAGGACGGGGGACGTGTTGCGGCCGCCGCCAAGCTGGACCAGAACCAGATGGCGCAATACAGCCAGTGTACCTGGCGGCATGACGCGCCGCCGGAGCAGGTGCTGGTGCTGCACACACTGGTGGTGGACCCCACTGTGAAGGGTAAGGGGTACGGCACGGCTTTTGTGGCCTTCTATGAGCAGTTGGCCCGGGAAACGGATCGGCCGTACCTGCGGATCGACACAAACGCCCGCAACACGCCCGCCCGGGCGCTGTACAAAAAGCTGGGCTACACCGAGGCGGGCATCGTGGCCGGGACCTTTAACGGCATCCCGAACGTGCAGCTGGTGTGTCTGGAGAAAAAAGTATAAAACAAAGGACAAGGAGGTGCCGGAGATGGCATTGATCCATGTAAACGAGAGCGACTTCCGGGAGCAGGTCCTGGAAAACAGCGGCACGGTGCTGGTGGATTTCTGGGCCAACTGGTGCGGCCCCTGCCGTATGCTGGGCCCCGTGCTGGAGCAGCTGGCCGCTGACCGGCCGGACGTCACCGTGGCCAAGGTGGATGTGGACGAGAATATGTCCCTGGCCGCGGCCTACGGCGTGGAGAGCATCCCCATGCTGCTGGTGTTCAAAAACGGCCAACTGGTGAACAAGTCCATCGGTTTTGTCTCCCAGCCGGAGATCGAAAAGCTTATCGGATGAAAAAGGCCCGCAGGCCGTTGCCTGCGGGCTTTTTCCGGCTTGACAGGCAGCGCTCCGGCGGGTACAATGGGGCCAAAATGACGCCCGCGCAGGCGGGACGACCCAAGGAGGTAACGACTATGATGCATATCGGTCTGCTGGGCTTTGGCGTGGTAGGCGGCGGCGTGTGGGCGCTGTGCGCGCCGCGCGATGACCTGAATGTGAAGCGTGTGCTGCTCCGCAGTCCCAAAGAGGGCCTGCCGGAGGAGGCGGTCACCTTCAACGCCGACGACATCCTCAATGACCCGGAAATCGACACGGTGGTGGAGGTCATGGGCGGGCTGCACCCGGCCTATGAATATGTCTCCGCCGCGCTGGCGCGGGGCAAGAACGTGGTCACGGCCAACAAGGCGCTGATCGCCGCCTATTACACGGAGCTCACGGCACTGGCCCGGGAGAAGGGCGCGGCCCTGCGCTGCACCGCCGCCGTGGGCGGCGGCATACCCTGGCTGACGAATTTGGAGCGCGTGAAGCGGCTGGATACCGTGTGCGCCGTGGGCGGTATTATGAACGGCACCACCAACTTTATCATGGACGCCATGCACAAGGCCCCGGTGGACTTCCCCGCTATTCTGAAGGAGGCCCAGGACCTGGGCTACGCCGAGGCGGACCCCTCCGCCGACATCGACGGCGACGACATCCGCCGCAAGCTGTGCATCTCCGCCAACATCGCCTTCGACGCGGCGCTGGAGGAGACAGCCATCCCCACCTTCGGCATCCGGACGGTGACGGCGGCGGATATTGCGGCCTTCCAGAGCCACGGCTTCGCCTGCAAGCTGTTGGCCCGGGCCGAGAGCACGGAAAACGGCGTGTGCGCCTATGTGGAGCCCACGCTGGTGGACGCCGGCGATCTGGAGGCGGCGGTGCCCGCCAACTTCAATCTCATCACCTATGAGGCCGAGCAGCTGGGCCGCCAGAGCTTCTACGGCCAGGGCGCGGGGCGCTTCCCCACGGCAGAGAACGTGGTGCAGGACTGCCTGACGGTGCTGTCCGGCAAGCGGGGCTTTTACACCGACAGGGCTGTGCCCATGTTCCTGACCAGCGGCGAGGCGCACCCCTACTACGTCCGCACCAGCGCACCGGATGCGTTCCTGCGGGGCCGCACCGCGGAGACGTGGGACAACGGCGCGGTCGTCACCGGCGCGGTGGACGTGTACGAAATGCTGGCCTGGGCCAAGGCTCAGCGTGAGAAGGACCCCGGCGTGTTCATCGCCGGTATTCGATAAAAAACGACGCAATGCGACGCAGTTCGACATCCTGCGGCAGTCTTTCACAAGGAGGATACATACCATGACCTATCAGGAGATCTTAGCCAACGCGCGGACCTGTATGGGACCCTACTGCAAGTCCTGTCCCGTGTGCAACGGCGTGGCCTGCAAGAACACCGTGCCCGGCCCCGGCGCCAAGGGTATCGGCACCGGCTTCATCCGCAACTATCAGAAGTGGCAGGAGCTGTGCGTGAACATGGACACCATCTGTGAGAACGTGCCCGTGGACACCAGCTATAATTTCTTCGGCAAGCAGGTGGCCCTGCCCGTGTTTGCCGCGCCGGTGGGCGCCATGCAGCTGCACTACGGCGACAAGTACGACGACCTGACCTATAACGACATCCTCGTTACCGCCTGTGCCGGCGCGGGCATCGCCGCCTTTACCGGCGACGGCACCAACCCCGCCGTGATCCAGGCGGCGGCCGAGGCACTGAAAAAGAACCACGGCTGCGGCGTGCCCACCATCAAGCCCTGGAATATCGACCTGGTCCGCGAGAAAGCGGAGCTGGTGGGCGCGGCGGATCCCATTGCCGTGGCCATGGACATCGACGCGGCGGGCCTGCCCTTCCTGAAGAACCTAACCCCGCCCGCCGGCAGCAAGACCGTGGACGAGCTGAAGGAGATCGTCAAGCTGATGAACGGCAAGCCCTTCATTCTCAAGGGCATTATGACCGTAAACGGCGCGAAGAAGGCGCTGGAGGCCGGCGCCAGCGGCATCGTGGTCAGCAACCACGGCGGCCGCGTGCTGGATCAGTGCCCCGCCACGGCGGAGGTCCTGCCCGCCATCGTCGACGCGGTGGGCGGCAAGATGACTATTCTGGTGGACGGCGGTATCCGCACCGGCATGGACGTGTTCAAGGCTCTGGCCCTGGGCGCGGACGCGGTGCTCATCGGCCGCCCCTTCGTGAATATGGTCTACGGCGGCGGCGCCGAGGGCGTGCAGGTCTACGTGGACAAGCTGAAGGCCGAACTGGCCGATACCATGGCCATGTGCGGTGCCCATAAGCTCAGCGACATCAAGCGCTCCATGCTCTTTGGCTATTAAGCCGGGAGGTGAGGATATGAAGGCATTGCTCATCAACGGCAGCCCCCACGAGCACGGCTGCACCTACACCGCCCTGCGTGAGCTGGCCGACACGCTGGAGGCCGAGGGCATCGAGACGGAGCTCGTCCAGGCGGGCAAGACCGCCCATGCCTGCAACGCCTGCGCCAGCTGCAAAAAGACCCACCGCTGCGTGTACGACGATCTGGTCAACGAGACAGCGCCCAAGCTCGCCGCGGCGGACGCGCTGGTCATCGGCTCGCCGGTGTACTACGCCTCCCCCGCCGGCGGGGCCATCTCGTTTATGGACCGGCTGTTTTTCAGCACGCCCCACATCGACAAGACCATGAAGGTGGGCGCGTCGGTGGTGTCCTGCCGCCGGGGCGGCAACACCGCCACCTTCGATGCGCTGAACAAGTACTTCACCATCTGCGGTATGCCCATTGCCAGCAGCCAGTACTGGAACATGGTCTACGGCAACACGCCGGAGGAGGTCCGCCAGGACAAGGAGGGCCTGCAGACCATGCGGACCCTGGGCCGCAACATGGCCTTTCTGATGAAGTCCATCGCCCTGGGCAAGGCGCAGCTGGGCCTGCCGGAGAAGGAGCCGGTGCAGCAGACAAATTTCCATCATTGACATGGATAGCCCCCCGCGGCTGACGCCGCGGGGGTCGGTGTATATAAGCGGCAATGGGCCGGCTGATGCCGCGGGGGTCGGTGTATCTGCAGGCAGGAGACGGCTGACGCCGCGCTGGTCGCTGCGTTTTCGTCGAATGTCGTTGACAAGTGGCGCTTTCTGGTGGTATACTACCACTGTTAAGTGAATAGGGTCCGGTGAAGTCGTGCGGCTGCCCGCTGCAAAGGCCAGGTCTGGCCAGGCGGCAGCCTAAAAGGAAATGGGTCAAAACCCACCGCGAACGGCACTGTGAGCGCAAGGATGCACCGAAACAGCGAGAGCTGTGTGACGAAAGTCAGCCATTGGGCGTGAGCCTGAGAAGGTAGGCGGCAGACGGGGAGCGGGAGCTCCGCGGCGCGAGGCAGAAGAATTGCACGTCGGAGGACCAGACACAGCGGGCGTTTTCTCCGTGTGGCACCACAGGAAGGACCACGCTGTTTTTGCGATGCAGAAACGGCGTTTTTCCTTACCAAAAACGCACCGCCTATCCCTGCAGAGGGATGGGCATTTCTGTTGCGGTCAAGTCGGGGCGGCGTCAGCCGTCTGCTTTCCATAGAGCGGGAGGGGTTTGCCGACCCCTTCCGCCCGTCTCTTTTCATGGTGAGCAGAGAGAACTGGGCGTATGATGCACAGACGGAAACGATCCTGGCTTCCAGTGCTGTGCGTGCTGTTGGCGGCACGCACCGCCTGCACATGGAGGCGGAATTCACCCCGCTGTACGACAGCTGCTGCATCTTGCGCCGAAACCTGTTGCGTTCCGGCGTGTCCGTCTGGTATAATCATAGTATCATTCTGCAAGGAGGTCGACCCATGCGAGATCTGAAGAATACCTGCCGCGTGGCGGTGGTGCAGGCCACCCCTGTGATGTTCCGCAAGGACAAATGTCTTGAGAAGGCCCTGCGGCTCATCGACGAGGCCGCCGGCGAGGGCGCGGAGCTCATTGTCTTTCCGGAGCTGTTCATCCCCGGCTACCCCTACGGCATGACCTTCGGCTTCACCGTGGGCAGCCGCAAGGCCGTGGGCCGCGAGGACTGGAAGATGTACTACGACAACTCCCTGCTGGCCGACGGGCCGGAGATGCGTAAGCTCCTCCGCCGCGCCAGGGAGCTGGGTGTCTATATCAGTATGGGCTATTCCGAGCGCGACGCCGTCACCGGTACGCTGTATAACGCTAACATGATGATCTCCCCGGAGGGCGAGGCCCTGAACCACCGCAAGCTCAAGCCCACCGGCAGCGAGCGCGTGGTCTGGGGCGACGCGGACCGGGATTACTTCCCTGTGATGGACACGCCCTGGGGCCCCATGGGCAATCTCATCTGCTGGGAGAGCTATATGCCCCTGGCCCGGGTGGCGCTGTACCAGAAGGGGATATCCCTGTACATCTCCCCCAATACCAACGACAATCCGGAGTGGCAGGACACCATCCGCCACATTGCCATCGAGGGTCACTGCTACTTTATCAACGCCGATCTGGTCTTCCGCCGCAGCGACTATCCCCAGACCGTCAGCGGCACCGCCGAGATCGCGGCCCTGCCGGACATCGCCTGCCGGGGCGGCAGCTGCGTCATCGACCCCTTCGGCCACGAGGCCTCCGTCACCGTCTGGGACAAGGAGGACATCATCTACGCCGACCTGGATATGCAGAAGGTCCCCGCCAGCCGTATGGAGCTGGACTGCGTGGGCCACTACGCCCGTCCCGACGTGCTGGAGCTGCGCGTCAACGAGAAATAAAAAGAAAACGCCCTCCCGCCGGGAGGGCGTTTTTGCGTTACAGCTCTCGCACCACGCGCTCTACCAGCGCGCAGAGCTTCTGGCTGCTCTCGTTGGCGATACGCAGCACCTCCTGATGGGAGTGCTTCTCCCTGGCGATGCCGGTGGCCATGTTGGTGATGCAGGCGATGCCCAGCACCGCCATGCCCAGATAGTTGGCGGCGATGACCTCCGGTACGGTGGACATACCGATGGCGTCAGCGCCCAGGTGCTCATAGGCCCGTATCTCCGCTGCCGTCTCATAGCACGGACCGGGGAAGATAGCGTACACACCCTCCTTGCACGCGAAGCCAAGCGCCCCGGCGGCCTGATGGGCCTTCTCCCGCAGGCGGTGGGGATAGGCCTCCGTCATATCCGGGAAGCGGGGGCCGAAGCGCTCGTCGTTGGGACCGATGAGGGAGTTGGCGCCCAGCATATTGATGTGGTCCGACAGCAGCATCAGGTCCCCGGGGACAAACGTCCGGTTGATGCCGCCGCAGGCGTTGGTGACGATGAGGGTCTTTACCCCCAGCAGCGCCAGCACATACACCGGATAGGTGACCTCCTTCATGCTGAAGCCCTCGTAGTAGTGAAACCGCCCCTGAAGCGCCGCCGCCACCTGACTGCCCAGCCGCCCGATGACCAGATTGCCCGCGTGGCCCGCCACGGTGGAGCAGGGGAAGTGGGGGATATCCCCGTAGGGGATGACGGTCTTGTCCGTCATGGCGTCCACCAGACCACCCAGCCCGCTGCCCAGAATGATGCCCACTGTGGGTGTCTGGGGGATGTGCGCCCGGATGTATGCGGCGGAGGCGCTGACCTTATCGTAAAACTGTTCCATAAACTGTCCTCCTGCATGGGATGTTGTGCCTATTGTATCACGGCGGACGGCACTGCGCCAGAGAAATCGCATATTTTGTGAACAAATATCGTGACTTCTGTGAACATTAGCACTCTCCTATTGACAGTGCTAAAATCGGCGTTATAATAAAGCCGAACCTTGAGGGAAGGGGAACGGAAGCGAACCTCCGAGGGGCGATGAAATGTATACAAATCAGTGGCAGCAGCCCCTGTGCTGCGGCGGATGGCCGCAGCGCCCGGGCAGTGTTTCGAATGGAGGAATGACATATGTTGCCCAGCATTTTTGGTGAGAATTTGTTTGATGATTTCTTTGGCGATCCCTTCGGCATGATGCCCCGCGGCCGTGACCCGCTGTACGGCAAGCACGCCAAGAACCTGATGCGTACCGATGTCCGCGAGACGGAGGATGCCTATGAGCTGGATGTGGATCTGCCGGGCTTCAAGAAGGACGAGGTGACGCTGGAGCTGAAGGACGGCTGCCTGACCATTCAGGCAGTGAAGGGTTTGGACAAGGACGCCTCCGACAGGAAGGGCAAGTACATCCGTCAGGAGCGCTACGCCGGCGCGTGCAGCCGTAGCTTCTATGTGGGTGACGACGTTGAGCCGGCGGATGTCAGCGCCAAGTTTGAGGACGGCATCCTGACCATCACCGTGCCCAAGGCGGTGAAGAAGCAGCTGCCTAAGAGCAGCAGCATCTCCATCCAGTGACGAGATAGGGAACAGCCCCCGGTCTTCTGCGGCAGACCGGGGGCTTCTTTATGCGCCGCAGGCACACACTCTTTGGCGGGCAATGAAAATTGAATTTCCATATTTGCAAAGACACCGGCTGTAAGGTATACTAGGGCACAGGCAGAATACCGAAAGGAGCATCAGACATCATGAGAGGAACTGCCATCTATCATGCGCCGGTGGGCGACATCCGGCTTGACTGGGAGGACGGTGCGGTCACAGCGCTGAAAAGAGCTGACGCGGACGCGCTAGCCGGTGAACCGAATGAGCTGACGGAGCGGGTGTTTCGGCAGCTGGACGAGTATTTTGCCGGGACGCGCAGGGAATTTGATTTCCCGTACCGGCTGTGCGGAACACCGTTTCAGGAAAAGGTGTGGGCGGCCCTGCGGGACATTCCCTACGGAGAGACGCGCAGCTATAAGGATATTGCGGAGGCCATCGGACACCCGAAAGCATTCCGGGCGGTGGGGATGGCCAATCACGCGAACCCCATTTTTATCGCCATACCCTGCCACCGTGTCATTGGCGCGGGGGGAAGCCTTGTCGGGTACGGCGGCGGACTGGAGATGAAGCAGGCGCTCCTGGAGCTGGAGAAGGCGCACCGCACAGATGCCCGGCGTTGACAGGCGGGTACGTCATCGACACGTGCCGGTGTCGCGCAGAAATAGCAAAAATCCTCGAAATCTTACGATTTCGAGGATTTTTGGCACGCCGTGAGGGATTCGAACCCCCGGCCTTCTGGTCCGTAGGTTGTCT
>OLOX01001175.1_pt1 | contig 25732 bp, 30 predicted proteins | sample 1672091 | NCBI WGS metagenome assembly OLOX01 (sample SAMEA3136644, study PRJEB25190) | human gut metagenome | reverse complement strand
TGCTGTGTTGGAACAAAATTATTACTTAATAACTTGCCCAAACTACTTAAATTATCAATATTAGTAGCTTTTGTATCAACTTCTGCATGTATAAAGTAAACATTTCTGTTGCAGCCCCCATTGGTGAACCATGTAATATAATATTAGAATTTCTGTTTTGCTCTATAATTAAATCTATCCAGCACTTTAAATCTTCTTTATCTAGCCATCCCATTCCAATTCGCCAGTCGCTCTCATATATGGAATTAATACATTATAGCCTTTTTCTGAAAAGTGCATTCCTACCGATATTACTGATTCTGGATTCTAGCGATAACCATGTAAAACAATTACCCAATCATCAATTTGTTTGTCTTTTATATATTCTGTTCCTCTTAAAGTAATTCCATCTTTTGCAGTAACCTCAACTTTTTCATTTTTTATAGTATTGGTCCATTGACTTGCTTCTTGAATCTTAATTTCATAAAACGATGCTAAATATAACTTATCAAAATTATATTCTTCCATAAGTTTTTCCAATATACTTAATTTATAATGCAAAAGACAGCCCACATTAGATGTGAACCGTCTTCTGTCCAAACATGATTAAAGAATTACTGATTTGCAATGTTGCGAGTTGCTCTTCTCAGTTCATCCATTGCATCGAGTTCCTGCCTCATCTTACTTGCCATCTGCTGGAACTGTTCAGCAAGTCTAAGATTACCTGCTTCGGATGCCATGTTAGCCAATCTTCTGAAACGAGTCTGTTCGTCCTGCATGGACTGAATCATCTGATTCATCTGGCTTGCCATCTGCAGATAAACTTCTTTCTGCTTGCGATTAGTACCTGCATTTCTTGTTCTTTTCAGTGTCCGAGCCACTTCATCTGCCAAGTTCATGTTCATAATTGTTTTACCTCCAAATAATTTTTTTCCATGAATGTTGTTGCCAAGAAGCAAACATGAGTGTTGATAATATCTCCTTATTAGGAATATATCTTAATTAATTATAGCATAATTTTACATAAGTAGCAAATTTCTACTCACATGTTAAGCAGCAAACTTAATCATATGTAAAATATACTTTATCCCATTTTTTATTTTACTTAGATTAGTTTCGGATAACGCACATCTATATATAATTGCTGCAATTCCGCCTTTTTCATATCGCATGCACCAAGTCCATATAATTTATTATCATTCTCCGTTAATACAAATGGGTCTGTATTCCATCCATCAGTGACCTCTCCTTTATTAAAGTGTAATTTCATTTGTATACTTTTTTTGGCTCATTATATATGTTTACGTTTATAAATTCAATATATACTTTATTTATATTTTAAATTTAAAATTACAAAAAAGAGAAGTTAAACTTGCTTAAGATTATTTTTTAAGTTAAATTCTCTTAAACTTTCCAAATGATTCATTAAAAAATATTTCTCGTAATCAATATTATATGTTTATATTTCTATATTTCAAAATTAATATTTATTTTTAGAGATTGTTGCATAGATAATATATGTTTTTTTATTCTTATCAACTCATTATCAATATTTTTTATATCATTTTTAAAATATTTTGTCATCTCATCTACTTCATTTTCATTCAAATCGCTTACGCCTATTTCTCCATATAAAAGTTTTTTAGCCATATCTTGTTTCATATTTTCTTCCGAAAATTTGTCTCTTATGGAATTCTTGAAATTTGAATTTGGTAAATTATTATTTGAGTTTTCATTTGAAATTTTTAACTTATTTTTTTTATAAAATAAAAACTTCTTAAAAAAATTTTTTATTTTGTACCAAAGGCCATCTGTTGTAATTAATTTATTCTCCATTAAAATCAACTCCATTTTTTTTATCTTTAGTATCAGCTACAAGTTGCTCATATTGTTCTTCTAATTTTCTAGCCTCATCTAATTCTCTCCTTTTTTCTAAATCTCGCTTTATTAATTCTGCTAATTCCTTTTGTTTCTTTGTGCCATATTTTATATCGATATCAGATACTATTTCTAATACGGCATCTGTTTCTGGATGCTCTTCTCTAAATTGTTCTCGCTCTTCATCTGTTGGTTTTTCCATATATGGCTTTATTAACTGGCTTCTTATGTTTTGCAAAGCTGTTCCTAATTTTTTTTCTTCCTCGTTTTTGGATTTTGAATATGGCTTTTTTGGGTTCTCCTGACATTTTATCCATTCTAGTATTCTTTGTGCATTTAAATAATGTGTAGAAGTAGAAATATCTATTTCTTTTATTATTTTTCGTACATCATCTATTTCTGGATGCTTTTCTCTAAATTCTTCTCGTTCTTCATTTGTTGTTTTTTCCATATATGGATTTATTAAATAAGTTCTTATAGAACTCAAAGCATTTCCTAATTTTTTTTCTTCCTCGTTTTCTGATAGTTTAGATGGCTTTTTTGGGTTTTCCTGTCTTTTTATCCATTCTAGTATTCTTTGTGCATTTAAATAATATGTAGCAGTAGAAATATCTATTTCTTTTATTATTTTTCGTACGTCATCTACTTCTGGATGCTTTTCTCTAAATTTTTCTCGCTCCTCATCTGTTGTTTTTTCCATATATGGCTTTATTAAATGGGTTCTTATACTATTCAAAGCATTTCTTAATTTTTTTTCTTCCTCATTTTTGGAGTCTGCAGATGGTAATTTTGGGTTTTCCTGCCTTTTTATCCATTCTAGTATTGCTTCTGCATTTTTTAAATAAGTCGACCTACCTGTAATTCCATTGATTTCTTCTAATAATTCTAAAAATTTTAAAGTTTCACCTTGAATCTTAAATATGTCTATATCCCCGGACTGACTTTTCTCACTCTTCTCACCTTTCTCACCAATTATTGTATTTTCTTTATTACCATGACTAATATCTTCGTTTCGTCCATTAACCTCTGCATCTAAATTGTTCTTCACATAATTGTTTACTAAATCAAATATTATTGTTTGCTCTCCTGATGGATCAGATGACAATGCTCTTCCCAACTGTTGTAGATAAACTATTCTTGAATCTGTAGGTCTTGCCATTATAACTCCAGAAATACCTTCAATATGTACTCCTTCATTTAACATATCAACACAAAATAATAATTTTAAATGCTCAGATTTTGATGTTTCAAATTTTTTTATATCTTCATTATTTTTTCTTTCAGTCTTGCCCGAATAAACAGAATATGTTTCTGGTTCACTATCAATTTCGCCAAACCATTCTGATACTTTACTTTGTAGCAACTCCATATGTTCTTTGTCTTTACAAAATATTATATATTTTCCGTCCTTTTTTTGAATATTGTTTTTAAAGAGTTCTGGAATTCCCTCTGCCTCTTCAACTATTCTTCTCATTTGCTCAACTTTTTTTTGAAGTTCGCTTTTCGTTTTCTCATCACTACAACTATCTATTGCCTCTTTTAAACCTTCTATATATTCTCCTAAAGCATAATCACATTTTACATATTTGGGTGATTTTAGAATTCTTCTTCTTAATGCTTCAACAAGTGTAAGCTCATAGCTAATATTTCCTTCGAATAATTTATCAATAACATTTTGCTCATCCATTCTCTCAGGCGTTGCAGTCAATCCCAAAATTTTTGCATTAGGATTTTTTTCTAGTAATGTATTAACTTTTTCTCCCCATTTTTCTGCTCCTGTTCTATGTAATTCGTCCATAATTATTATATCTGCATGATATTTTTCCATATCCTCATCACTTACTTTTAATAGTGTTTGATATAATCTTATTTCTAAATTTGGAAAATGTTCTTTGGCAATTATTCTGGCCGGTCGTTCTGAAGTTGGCTCTTCACCAACTATATATTTAGCAATATAATTATACATCTGATTTTTTATAGCAATAGTAGGTGCTAAAAATAATATGTTTTTGTCTCTATTATCTTCCATTAATTTTAATGCAATAAAAGACTTCCCGCAACCTGTAGGAATAACTACAGCTGCTCTATTTCCTTGTTCATACGTTTTTTGCACAGCATTATAAGCATCTTGTTGATGTTCTTGTAATTCTAGTTCTTGTTGTCCATTTTTTATCATATGTTTCCTCCCTTTATACAAAACTTATATAATTTTTATTATTTCAAATTAATTGTGTAAGTATTGTATTTATTTTCTTTTGCTATATATTTTTTATTATTATATTTGATAAACTACAGTGTTTCAAAGTTTTAATTATAAAATGGTCCATTTTTCGCTTGTAAAATACTATTGTTTTATATCTCCCTAATCCTTTTCAAAATTATTCTATCATTAAAAATATTTAATATCAATAAATTTTTTAGTATTACTATAGTTAGTCTATTTTCTTAACAATTTATTCAGCTAACCAATTAGCAATATCAAAAATTTGTATTCCTTCGTATTGATAATTATCATGTCTTGTTCTAGCAATTATAATTTTAGGATAAGCATCTTTAATTTCCAATAGAGGCTTAACTTCTCTTTGCAAAGTTTGTTCATCAGAAATATTGTCAGATACCTGAATATATATTTTTTCATTTCTTCTTGATGCTACAAAATCTATTTCTTTATTGTATAAAGTTCCTACATATATTTCATATCCTCTACGTAATAATTCTATTGCTACAATATTTTCATATATTCTGCCATAATCCATGTTTGTTGTTCCTAATAAAGCATATCTAAATGCATGATCAGAAAGATAGAACTTATCTTGTGTACTTAATAATTTTTTGCCTCTTATATCATATCTTGAAACCTTATAGAATGCAAAAGCATTACAAAGATAATTAATATAATTAGTTATAGTTTTATCCGTAATTGCAACATTGTTATTGTTAAGTACATTTGTTATATTATTAGATGATGTAAGATTTGATATATTATCCATTAAATAGTTATTTAAATTATTTAACACATCTATATTTCGGATTTTATATTTTTGATTAATGTCTCGAACTATTAAAGTGTTATACACATCTGAAATATAATCATATTTTTCTTTTTGCGTTTTATATAAGTATGAACCTGACATTCCGCCTTCTTTAACATAATTATCAAAAGCATCTTGAATATTGTTATATTTATAATATTCTAAATATTCTTTAAAAGAAAATGGATATACATCAATACAAAATGTTCTTCCTGTAAATAATGTTGCTAAATCGCTACTCATTAAAAACGCATTAGAACCGGTAATATAAATATCATATTTTTCTAGAGCATGTAAACCATTTATAGCTTTTTCAAACCCGTCACACATCTGAATTTCATCAATTAATATAAAATTTTTTTTATTGTCTATATATTTTTCTTCTATATAATTGTATAAGTTATGATATTCCATTAACTCTTCAAATGTTGGAATATTAAAATTTATATGAATTATATTAGATTCTTCTATATTTGTATTTATATATTTTTTGAAAGCTTCCAATAATTTTGATTTTCCACTACGTCTAATTCCAGTTAAAACTTTTATATCTGGGGTATCTATAACATTAATTAATCTTTCTAAATAATTATTTCTTTTTATTAATTTCATTTAACTCACCTCTATAACTATTATATTATTCTATTCCGAAAAAATCAATTTTTTTGAACAATTCGTAATAATATTATGATCCTTTTTTAGAATTTAATACAAATTTCTAAAATTCTCATATTTATCATGTTCTACAAACAATAAATTATAAAAAAAACTCACTCTTACACGAGTGAGAATCTAGCAATATTAATTTATTTGTTCTTTTCCCATATTTTTCTTATAAATTTTAAAGATAATGTCGATAGAGAAAAACCAATAACCGGAACAAGTGAACTCAAAAATATATTATCATAATTTCTAACAAGATATGAATATATAATAACTACTATATATGTCAAAATCATTATCCCAAATCTTCTTATCCAGCTTGTTTCCCAAGCTTTATCTAATTCCACCTTTTTATTTCTTTCTTTTATTTTTTCAATTTCTTTTTCTAGATTATTAATTTCCATCTTATACAACTCCTTTATCATCCATCATGCATATGCATTATAGAGTTTAATAATTGTAGTTTGCATTTACTTATTATTCTCTAGTTTTCTTTTTGCAAATTCCATTCCTACAATTACTAATCCACCTACTATAAAATATATTATATTAAAAGTACTAAAAGATAATGGTGCTTTTGGAGCTTCTAGTGTTGTTGCTCCCATGATAATTGCATAAATTGATCCTACCATTAATCCTAAAATTAAATATATTGTTTGAGATCTATATTTCTCTAATGCTTTTTTTACTAATTTTATAACAAGTGCAATTCCTGTTAAAATTCCTAAACCAAAAACAAATAATACTGGTATATATGCTAAATTTAAATGTAACGTCTCTTTAATTCCCGTTATAATTGGAACATATAATCCAAATATTAAAAGTAATGTTGACCCAGATATTCCAGGTAATATCATTGCAGATATTGCTATCATTCCAGCTACAAACACATATATTGCTAATCCAAAATTCAAATTTGTTATATCAATACTTGTTTCACTTCCTGTTTGTGGATTGAAATATGTAATTGCTGATACAATTATAATTCCAATAATCGTAAATATTAAATTTTTATATTTCCCCTCTATATTCTGTTTTTCTTCTTTTATTATTAGTGGTATTGCAAAGATTATAAACCCTATAAATAAAGAACTTACTTGATATATATGTGTTTCAAACAAATTTGACAATATGAGTGAAGCTATAGCCATTCCTATAACCCATCCAATTCCTAATTTTATTAAAAAACTTATTGAACTTTTTTTATCTTTTTTTCTACTAATTAGTGTATTTAATGAATTTATAAATTTATCATAAAATCCAAGAACAAATGCTACTGTCCCACCAGAAACTCCTGGCACACTATCTGCTAAAGCCATCGAGAATCCTTGTATTAAATTTTTTATAATTTCTTTCATTATTTTCTCCTTTTCTTATTTAAATTTATATTATATCTTTTAGTTTAAATTTTTTCACCTTCTTTCAAAATAATAAAATAATATTTATATAATTTATATCATATAATAATTTTATATATACTGTCAATTATTTCTAAAATGAAGAATCTATTTTTATAAAAAAGAGTTGATCCTTTAGCCTGTATCTACACTATAATAAAGAAAAGAGCCTGCAGACAAAGTGTCTTTTAGGCTCTTTTAGAGGAATAATTGCAATCAGACAGTATTACCAATTAACTGCAATATCCAACTGATAAGGATCAATTGCTGTGAAGTCACCAGTGTCACAAACAATTCCTTTTCCCAACGATGTTTCAACAATTGTTCCAAGAGGACGAATGTTAAAATCTGCTGCACACATTACATAGCATCCCAACATTTTAACTCCATCCTCTCTAATCCAATATTGATATTCGTGGCCATTATTTTGCATTGCTGCAACAACATTGGTCATATCAAGGTTGTACCATGTCTCGTTACCAGAAGGACCAGAAAAAGTTCCTCCTTCCTTGGTGAGCCCAGGCTCTAAAACATTTTCTTCAGCTTGCTCAACAATTTTAAGAACTTCTACTTCTTCAGTAGTGGTACTTAAAGCAGTTGTAGTGCTTGCTGTTTCAAAAGTTTCAGTTTTGGTTTCAGGTACGGTCGTTGTTGTAACAGTGGTCGTCGTAACGGTTTTTGTCGTAGTAGTCGTTGCTGTTGTCTCGTCTGCAGTTATACTTGCTGTAGTGACTGGATAATTTTGATTAATCGGTGTTGCCATAGTAGTAACAGATTTTTTCAAAGTCATTCCAGTTCCAAGCAGTATAACCGCAGACAGTGTTGTTACTCCTATAACAGGAAGTAACAAACAAGTTTTTTTCCGTCTTTCCTTCATTTCTTTTTTCCTCCAGATTTTACTTACTGCTAGTATAGCATTACTATAATTATAGCATGTTTTAGCATATTATTCAAATTACTAACTATTGACATTGGATTTATTAATGATAGAATTAATTAAAAACGATATAAAGGAATGATATTAATTATGGTAAACATAGAAAATAACCCAAGCTTTTTAAATTCTTTTTTAGATTATACTGCTACTATTTTAAACAAATCTCCTAATACTATAAAAGAATACAATTACGACTTAAATAATTTTTTAAAATTTATTTTATACCATTTTAAATTAACAAATGAGAAAGATATAAAAAATATAAATATTCATGATATGACAATCGAAACAATAAAGAAGATTACATTAGATGATATTCATGCATATTTATTCTATTTAAAAAATAACTATCAAAGCAAAGCTGCTACTCGTGCAAGAAAAGTTGCTAGTATACGCGTGTTTTTTAATTATTTAACATCAAAAACCAATTTACTAGAAAAAAATCCTGCTCAAAATTTAGAAACTCCAAAACAAGACAAGCGTATTCCAAAATATCTATCTTTGGATGATAGCAAAAAACTTTTAGAAATAGCAATGAGCGATGATGACCGAAATAAAGAAAGAGATTATGCAATAATTACATTGTTTTTAAATTGTGGTATGCGTTTATCTGAACTAGTTGGTATTAATATTAGTGATATTAATTTTAAGGATGAAAAGCTTAATGTTATTGGTAAAGGAAATAAAGAACGTACCATTTATTTAAATAAAGCATGTATAAACGCCATAAACTCATATATGAAAGTACGTCCAAGAGATGCTGTTAAAACTGATTCTCGTGATGCTTTATTTTTAAGTGAACGTAGAGAACGTATTAGTAATAGAACAGTTCAATATATTGTAAAACAAGAACTAAAGAAAGCTGGACTTGATACTAATAAATATTCTGTTCATAAATTACGTCATACTGCTGCAACTTTAATGTATAAATATCGGAAATGTTGATATAAGAGCATTACAAGAATTACTTGGACACGAAAGCATTTCTACTACAGAAATATATACTCATGTTGATAATTCTCAAATTAGAAATGCCGTTGAAAGTAACCCTTTGGCAGACCTATAATCATTTTATAGGTTCTTTTTTTATTTAATAACAAAGATATGAACTTGAAATTTCTTTAATTGGTTATTTATATTGTTGGAATCTTTATTTCTTGTCCTACTGATAAATTAGATGATTTTAACTTATTTACTTTTTTTATATCATTTATTATTTCTCTTATTTCCTTATCTTTATAATAACTATTTTGGTTTTGTTGTTCTTCTGCTATATTCCATAAAGTATCTCCAAACTCTATATATGTTTTGGTAAACGTTATTTCCGAACGAGATAATGTACTTCTGGATATAATGCATAGCACTATAAATATAAAAAACAATATTATTATATTAGTAGTTATAAACTTTTTCTTATTTATTATTTTCATAACAGGGCTCCTTACCAAACATCTTTTTGTATATCTGCATTATATACGAACAATAGTTCTTTTGTCAATACTTTTCTATTATAAATACAATATATTTTTTGTACATTTATTAACATAATTTCATATTATATATAAGAATTTATATTGAAAGGAGGAATAATTACTTTGAAATTATTAAATAAAAAAGTAGGTTTTACTTTAACAGGTTCCTTTTGTACCTTTAATAAAGCCATAGAACAAATGGAAAATATAAAAAAGCAACAAGCTAAAATTATTCCTATTATGTCATATAATAGTTATAATTTTGATACAAAGTTTGGAAACTCTAAAGATTTTATAGATAAAATTGAAAATATTTGTGAGACAAAAATTATTCATACAATACAAGATGCTGAACCAATTGGTCCAAAACAATTAACTGATATAATGTTAATTGCTCCATGTAGTGGAAATACAATAGCAAAACTTGCAAATGGTATTACAGATTCTCCTGCTTTAATGGCTGCAAAGTCCCACTTAAGAAACTCTAAGCCATTAGTAATTGCAATTTCTACAAATGATGGACTAAGTCGGAAGTGCTGAAAATATCGGAAAAATACTTAACAGAAGAAATTACTATTTTGTACCATTTAGACAAGATAACCCTATTACTAAGCCTCGTTCATTAGTTTTTGATCCAAATTATATTGTAAAAACTTTAGAACATGCATTAGATAATGAACAAATAAGCCCTATATTATTATAAAAGTCAATTTTTCATGTTTTTACACATATATAATAATATCCAATATATAATAAATGAAACTTTTTAAAAGTTCTTACACTAATAAAAAAATATATACATATTAAATTCATTTAATATGTATATATTTTTATTTATATTTAGTATTCAAAAATCTTTTTTACTTTTGGTATTACATAATGGCTTCCACCACGATTTTTAACATCTTCTATCATACTAACAACAAGCATTTGCTTTTGACTATTTTCATCTGCTATAAAAGCATTAAACCATCCAAGTTCAGTACCAGATTTATCTGATGTTGATTTTTTTATTTCTGCTGTACCTGTCTTTCCTGCTAGTTTTACTCCTGAAATTTGTGCACTATGTCCTGTACCTCCTGGATTTTCTATAACTTGTATTAAGTCATCTTTTATAGTATTAGCAGCTTCTTTAGTAAAGGCTCCACTAACCCAATATTCTGGAGATGAATTTTCTTTATATTCTAAATATGGTTTTATCATACTACCATTATTTACAAAAGCTGAATAAATTGCTGCCATATGTATTGGATTTACTAATACTTCTGCTTGGCCATAACCTGTATTGGCTAGTTGTGCTTCTGAAGTTATTTTTCCACCATTTGCGTACTGTGATTCTGTTGTTGTTAAACCACAAGGAATTTCTGTATTAAATCCTATTTTTTTAAATTGTTCTATTAATGTAGATGTTCCAATTTTTAATGCTGCTTTTGCAAAATATATATTATCTGAATATATAAGTGCATTTTTTAAGTTTGCAACACCTCCATATGTTGCAAGAGTTGTAACTCTGAAGTTTCCCCAACTAGAATCTTTTTGCCAACTTGTTCCACTCTTTCCAAAATTATCATCAGCTGCAAATTTATTTGTTGTTAATCCTATTGCACCAATTACTGGTTTAAATGAAGAACCTGGTGCCCAAGTAGCTTGATATCTGCAGTAAAATGGTTTATTTGCATCATTAGTTAAAGTATTCCACTTCTCTTGTGAAATTCCATTTATAAAATCATTTGAATTATATGATGGTGTACTTACTAAAGCAAGTATCTCTCCTGTTTTAGGATTAATTACACAAGTAGCACTTTTTTCTGAAGAATAATCTTCATATATTTTTGTTTGTAAATTTGAATCTATTGTTAATTTTATATTCTCTCCGTCTTTACATTCTCGTTTTACTATTGTTCTTTTTTTATTACCATTACTATTAGCAATATATATTTCAGCACCAGCTGTTCCTTTTAATCTATCTTCATAATATTTTTCTAGTCCACTTTTTCCTATTACACTATTACTTGTATATCCTTTATCTTTATTTTTTTCTAAATCTTCAGCACTAATAGTTTGTATATATCCTATTAAATGTGCTAACTTTTCACCTAGAGGATATTCTCTTTTATCTGCATCTTTTATCATTACACCTTTAATTTGTAAAAGTACATTTTCAGTTTGTTTATCTAAATTAGAAATAGTTTTTAGTGGTACAAAAGTATCATCTTTAACATATGAAGCATTTAATTCAGATTTTATTGTATCTGCATATATATTTAATACTTGTGCAACTTTAGAAATTACTTCTTCTTTATTTTCTATCTTTCCAGGAACTAATCCGAACAGATGATGCTGAACCTTTTCCTGCTAAAACAACACCATTTCTATCTAATATTTGACCTCTTTTTGCTTCTATTGTATTTACTCTAATTTTGTCATCTTGTTCCAATTCTGGATAAATAACCTTAGAAGACCAATTTAAATAATATTTTTTATTTTCATCTTTCAAAAAATCTACAGTGTTGCTAAAGTTGATTTTTCCTGCTAAGGTATTCATGTATGTTGTGTATGTAATTTGTGTCTTGTCATTATTTATTTTATTAACTTTCGTTACAGAAATTTTGATATTGCTTGCTTCTATTCCTTCATAAATATTTTTATTTCTAGAAATAAAATCTTCTTTTGATATTAATTTTTTACTTTCGTTTGTTAAATACTCATACATTTTTTCATAATTTTTGTTTGATAAAGCTTCAACATATTTTAATAAAACTTCATTTGGATCATTTTTACTAAAAGTTTTATTTTGGTATAGAAAAAATCCTCCTATAATCAATCCCATAATTAAAATTACAACCAAAATTATAATTATTGTCTTTTGCAAAGTATTCACTCCTACTCCTCCCCTTTATAACATATATACAATAATATATACTTAATAATGTTTTTTGTAAATAATTATATCGACTATTTTTTATAAATTTTAACATTTTTTTACTTTTTTAGTATCAAACTATTTTTTCTTTTATTTAGTTTTACAATTATTATAAAAAAGTGATGCATATATTAAAATATGCATCACTTTTATTATATTCTAATTACTCTAAAATAGTAGTTATATCTTCTACTCCCAGTAAATTTGTTACTTTTCCTTCTGAACTTACAAAATCTTTAGTAAGTCCATTCTTTTTTATTACAATAAACCCTTTAGAGGTTTTTGTTTTTAGTGCATAATAATCATCCAAATCGCCTAATTGTTTTTCAACTTCTTTTTTATTTTTAATATTATCTGTCCAATCTTCTGCTATAGATACTGCTTGTCTTTTATTTTTTGGAAAACTTCCAATAGTTATTAGCAGTGCTTGATCTACACTTATGTTAAGATCTCCTTGAACTTCAAATTCAGCAACATTTAATATTCCTGTTGATTTTTCTAGTTTTGTTACATCTCCACTAACATCTACAAACCATTTTTCTTTATTGTTTTTATTTACTAAAATAGTTCCTAGAAAATATGTGTTTCTGTAACTTCCTGTTATTTTAAAACAATTATCTAATTTTTCTCCTATTGCATTTTCTACTTCTGTCTTTTTAGATTGATCTAAAGAGTCTATCATACTAGAATCACTACTTAAATTTAATTTGTCTGAATCTGAAAAATCATTTTTTATTAAAAGAATAGCTTTTTCTTCTGTTAATTCTTCATTATTTATATCTGGTTTTGATGCACTAGTTGACACTATTTCGTAATTATCTTGCACTTTTTCTATAACAAAATACATAGATTTATTTTTTATAGTATCTCCTTGTTTTTCACCATTGTCATTTATCCAAATAGTATTATCTATAGATGCTGGAACTACATCAAATGTTGATAATATTATAAATTTGTCGTCTTTTTTACTATTTAAACTAATACTATTTATTTTATATGATAATATTTTATTTGTTATTTCCATGTTAGCTCCCTCATAGTTCTCTAACCATTTCGTAATTAGATTAAATCCTATTTTTTCTTCTTCATTTAATAAATTATCTGCAGATATTTGATTAGTGTATACATTACTATCTTTAAAACCTTTAAAATTAAAGATATTATCTTTAAATATTATAAGAGAAATTATTATTATTATCACTATTAAAACAACTAAAATAAGTCCAACTAGTGGGATTTCGACCCTTTTAGAAAAGATAGTTTCTGATTGTTTATTATTATCATTATTGTCACTATTATCATTTTTTTTATCTTTATTTTTTCTTTTAGTTTTTTCCTTTTTATTTTTCTTTTTTTCTAACTTTTCTTCTGTATTAGTATTTTGTTCTATACTTTCAATAGTAGTCTCGTTATCTTCTTTTGTTTCGTCTTGTATACTATTATCATCAAGCAATTCGTCGCTGTCTTCTATATCTTGATCTAATATTTCATTTTCCTCAATATTATCTATATCATTGTTTATATCATCAGTTTCTAAGTCATCATTTAAATTTTCATTTTGGTTTTTAAGTATATCTTCTTTTTCATTCATTTCTTCTTCTGTCTTTTTCTTTTTCATAGTTTCCTCCTCAGTTTAATACTTCGATAATATTATAACATAATGTCTAAAAAAAAATGTAACAATTATATTACATTTATATTACAAAGTTAAACAAAAAAAGACAAAAGCGATTTTACTTTTCTACTTTTGTCTTTTTGTTTAATTTTTAACTACTCGCCTATTGTTCCATCAAATCCTGTACATGTTTGAAAAAATATTTTTGAATTTTCTTTTTCTTCATGTAATATTATTTCTTGCCCATGATTTAAAGTTAAATAATAATCTGTTCCATATTCGTTAGATATTTTATATCCATCCTTTATTATTGCTTTTGTCACTTTCATTTTTCATTCCCGCTTCTTGTTTTTTTACTTTTTCAAAATCCTCCATAATTATCCCCCCTAAATTTTTTGGAACTTCTATTTGCTCCATATATTCATTTACTTTCTTTTTAACCTTTTTTCAATTTCTTCATAGTTATTACTCATAATTAGTCACCCCCTCTTGTGCATCAATTATTGCCTTAAGTTTGTCTAATCCTTTGTAATCCATGTTTTAATTGTTCCTGTTGGTTTGTCTAATATAATAAAAATTTCGTCAAATGTAAAATTTAAATAACATTATAAAATAATAATAGATTTTATAATTGTTCAATTAGAATTTTTATTTGTTCATTTATTTCCATTTCCTCCTCCTCTTATTTTTTATACTTATTAGACAATTTAGCCAATTAAAAAGTTTTAATTTTAATATATTTTACCATAATTAATAAAAAAGACTGTAACATTTCTGTTACAATCTAATTACATTTTTTTATTAAGTTATTTATTTTACTAAATTTAAAGTATCTCTTGCTATTACTAATTCTTCGTTTGTAGGAATTACATATACTTTTACATTAGAGTCATTAGTAGATATTTCTGCCTCTTCGCTTCTTACTTCATTTTTCTCTTCGTCTAAATTAACCCCCATAAATTTCAAATGATTACATATACCCATTCTTCTATATTTTTGATTTTCACCAACACCTGCTGTAAATACTATAACGTCTACGCCTCCCATAGAAACAGCATATTTTGCTATATATTGAGCAATGTTTAAATCATAAGCTTTTAATGCAAGCTCAGCTCTTTTGTTTCCTTCTTTTGCTGCTGCTTCTATATCTCTTATATCTGGTGATATTCCAGATATTCCAAAAGCACCAGATTCTTTGTTTAATATTCTATCCATTTCATCAGATGATAAGTTTTCTTTTTTCATTAAAAATGTTACTATAGAAGGATCTAAATCTCCGCTTCTAGCACACATCATAATACCACCTAATGGTGTTAATCCCATACTCGTATCTACAGATTTTCCTCCTTGTACTGCACATAAACTTGCACCTTGTCCTATATGGCAAACAATTATTTTTAAGTCTTCTAATTTTTTGCCCATTACTTCTGCAACTCTTTTTGATACATAAGAATGACTTGTTCCATGGAAACCATATTTACGAACTTTAAATTTATCATAATATCTATATGGTATAGGATATAAATATCTTTCTTCTGGAATTGTTTGATGGAATGCTGTATCAAATACTGTAACCATTTTTTTGCCTGGCATTAATTTTCTACATGCCTCTATTCCCATTAAAGCTCCTGGATTATGTACTGGTGCTAATGCTGCACATTCTCTTATTCCTTCTATTACCTCATCTGTAACTAAAACAGATTCTTTAAACTTTTCTCCACCATGTACTATTCTATGTCCAATTCCATCTATTTCATCTAAACTGCTAATAACTCCATATTCTTTATTTGTTAATTGATCTATAACAATACTTATTGCTTCATTATGTGTAGGTACTGCTTGATTTATAACATATTTTTCCCCATTAACTTTATGTGTTAAGAAAGAATTGTCTTGACCTATTCTTTCATAATAACCTTTTGCCATTACAGATTCATCTTCCATATTCATTAATTGATATTTAAGTGATGAGCTTCCACAATTTAATACTAAAATTTTCATATACTAATAACATCCTTTCTATTTTTGTTTTTGTTGTAAAACATTTGTTTTTTCTTTTTACTTTTTATTATTATATTCGCATTATATATTTAAAGTCAACATTAATAGTTATTTTTTATAAGAGCCAATGTATCTCTAGCAATTAATAATTCTTCATTAGTTGGTACTACATAAACATCTATTTTTGAATTTTCACTTGATATTTTTACTTCTTGATTTCTAATTTTGTTCTTTTCTAAATCTAAGTTAACCCCTAAAAATTTTAAATAAGAACATATTTTCGCTCTTGATTCTGGTCCTTTTTCACCAACACCTGCTGTAAATGTTAATATATCAAAACCATCCATAGAGACAGCATATTTAGCTATACAACCGAGCTACTTGATATGCAAAATTTTCTAATGCCATAATAGCTTTATGGTTTCCTTCTGCATATTCGGCTTCTATATCTCTAAAATCTACAGATACTTCAGATATTCCATATACACCAGATTTTTTGTTTAATATTTCATTCATTTCTTCTGGAGTATGATTTCTTAATTTAGCTATATATGTAACTACAGATGGATCTAAATCTCCGCTTCTAGTTCCCATAGGAATTCCCCCTAATGGAGTAAATCCCATACTAGTATCTACAGATTTACCATTTTTTATTGCACAAACACTTGCACCTTGTCCTAAATGACAATTTATTATTTTTAATTCTTCTATAGGTTTATTTACAATTTGAGCTACTCTATTTGCTACATACTCATGTGATACTCCATGAAATCCATATTTACGTATTTTATATTTTTCGTAATATTTATATGGTATAGGATATATATATGTTTCTTCTGGAATTGTTTGATGGAATGCTGTATCAAATACTGCCACATTTACTTTTCCAGGCATTACATTTATGCATGCTTCTATACCTAATATAGCTGCTGGATTATGTAATGGTGCAAGTTCTATACAATCTTCTATTTCTTTTATTACTTCATCATTTATTATTACTGGTTTTGTAAATTTTTCTCCACCATGTACTATTCTATGTCCAATTCCATCTATTTCATCTACAGATTTTATAACACCATATTGTTTACTTAAAAGTCTATCTAATACAAACTTTATAGCTTTTTCGTGGTTAGAAGCGGGTTTTTCAAAATTATGTTTTTCTCCATTAACTTTATGTGTTAAAAAAGAATTGTATTGCCCTATTCTTTCGTAATTTCCTTTCGCTAAAACTTCTTCTGTCTCCATATCTATTAACTGATATTTAAGTGAAGAACTTCCACTATTTAGTACTAGTATTTTCATAGTTATTTTTCCTCCATTTCGATTCCTACTTTCTTAGTTTCTTCTATTACCATATTATTTCTTTTTCTCCAATTTTCCATAGATTTTTCTTTAGAATCTTCATCAATATTGCTTTTTAAGCTATGTGTATGTACTTCTAAAAACTCTGCTAATTCTCCGCGAAGCCTCTTTTTCATAATTTTCACATAAATTTGGATTAGTTGATAAAGATTCTAAATATGTTTGAAGCGGTAATTTATTTCTCATTTCATTCATTTTAGATAAGTATTCTTTTTTGTCTTTTCTATCAATTATAAGTATTTTTTCCTTTGGTGCAAGTAACATATTTATAAGGTTTCTACTTGTTCTTCCATTTGAATCTCTAAACGGATGGATAGATATATATCTAAAATGTAGCATTCCAACTTTCTTTATATATTCTTCTTCAGACATATTTGGTTCTTCTTTAATTAAGTTTACTATACTTTCACTAAGATGTTCCATAGCTTTTTTTATATTATCACCTTTTTTATGTAATAGTACATCTTTTTTTCCAAACCCAACATTAACCGTTCTATAACCGTTTTCGTCAACTTCATATGATCTATCATTTAACTTTGTTTCATTATATAGATAATACCCTTTTTGTAATATTTCTTCTACCTGTCTTGGGTTTTTATCTTTTAAGTTTACAGAGTTCATATATAATTCTGCAGAAACTCCTGATAGTATTGTAGCTAATTTGGTTAAATCTCCATTGCATTTGTAAAAATTATTTCTAGAAGATGTATTTATCATATTTAGTGCATTTTCTATTTCAGCTTTACTATTCTTAAATATATTATATTTAGAGTAAACTTGTAATGCTTTCGACTGAATCAAAGTTTTTTGTAATTCTTTATCATCTAATTTTAGAATGTTATTTAAATAATAGTCTGAAACTACTTTGCTATTCATTACGTTTGGAAGACCATGAGAAATTATTTTTTCTAATTTTTCTCTTAGTTCTTTTGGAACTTGCAAACCTTCAGAAGACTCATTAATTTTTTTTTGATTTTTTCTTAGATATTTATAATATGGTTTTAATACTTTTTTGTTTATTTGATTTTGAGTCTTATTATTATCTATTACATTTTTACCTATAAAAACTAACTCTGGAAAATCGTATTCAAAATTTACTATTCCATCATTTGAAACCATTCTATTTATATTTAATTCTAATCCATCTACTTGTTTTTGTTGTAAAATTTGAGATATTTGAGAACTTGTTAGTCTTGGATTAGAACTAAATAAATCTTTTATAACTTTTTTTAAATCATCTTGCAGTATAGGATTTTCTCCGTGCAGCAAACAATTTTGTTTCCCATTCTGGTCCATCTCCTAATATATAGCTTGTTTTTAATTCATTAACGATTAATTCTATTAAATTGTTAACACTAGTATTATTTTCTAACTCTAACTTAGAAAATCCGCTTCGATGACAACCTATCTATTATCATTTGTCCAGTATTCATACTTTCTCCTATAAATTATATTATTCTTGTCCTTGAACAGCTGTTATTGCAATAACTCCTGCAATATCTTGACTTGAACAGCCTCTTGATAAATCATTTACTGGTTTTGCTATACCTTGACATAAAGGTCCATATGCTTCAGCTTTAGCAAGTCTTTGTACTAGTTTATATCCAATATTTCCTGCATCTAAATCTGGAAATATTAAGGTATTTGCTTGTCCTTTTACAGGACTACCAGGAGCCTTTCTTGCAGCTATTTCTGGTACTATTGCACTATCTAATTGTAATTCACCATCACAGATTAAGTCTGGTTTTTTTTCTTTTAGAATTTTAGTCGCTTCTACTACTTTTTCTGTAAGTGGTGATGTAGCACTTCCATAAGTTGAATATGAAAGCATTGCTACTTTTGGTTCTTTTCCAACTAATTTTCTAAAACTTTGACTAGAAGATATGGCAATTTCAGATAAACTTTCTGCATCTGGGTATTCATTTAAACCACTATCTGAAAATATAAATGTTCCATTTTCACCGTATTGGCAATCAGGTACTACCATTAGAAAAAATGCTGAAACAAGTTTTGTTCCTGGTGCAGTTTTTAATATTTGAAGTGCTGGTCTTAATGTGTCTGCTGTTGAATGTACGGCTCCAGATACTAAACCATCTGCTAATCCTTGTTTTACCATCATCATTCCAAAATATGTTTCATCTTTAATTATTTCTTTTGCTTTTTCTATAGTCATTCCTTTATTTTTTCTTAATTCATAAAAACTATTTACAAATTCATCATAATTAGGACTGTTTAAAGGATTTATTATTTTTGCTTTTGATATATCAAAATTATGTTCGTTTGCTGTTTTTGTTATCTCTTCTTCATTTCCAAGTAGTATAATATTTGCATATTCTTCTTCTAATGCTATTTTTGCTCCTTCTATTGTTCTTATATCATTTCCTTCTGGAAGAACAATTGTTTTTATATCTTGTTTTGCTCTTTGTTTAATTGTTTCTATAAAAGACATATTAATTTCTCCTTTCACTTTTATGTCTTTATTATTATATAGTGAAAATATTAAAAGCACAAGATTTTTTTGTTTTTATTAGTATTGTTGTTATATAACATACATTTATTTTGCATATTTTAACTTTTTATAATAAGTTATCAAACATTGACCACATGCTATAATTTGTGATAATATATTACAAATTAACTAATTAATTTAAAGGGGTAATTTAATATGGATAGAATTGATAAAACAAACTATTATTTAGATATAGCAGAAACTATTTTAGAAAGAGGAACATGTCTTAGAAAAAACTATGGTTGTATTATAGTAAAAAACGATGAAATTATATCTACTGGATATTCTGGTGCTCCTAGAAATAGAAAAAATTGCCTAGATTTAGGATATTGTGTAAAAAAGAAATTTTATCCAGATTTAAGGCATGGTGGTTATGATGCTTGCAGGAGTGTTCATGCAGAACAAAACGCTATGCTTAGTGCTGCTCGCAAAGATATGATTGGTGGTTATATGTACCTAGTAGGTATTAGAAAAGATACAGGTAATTATGAAGAAGGAGCTAATCCTTGTCAAATGTGTAGAAAACTAATTATTAATTCTGGTATTGAAAGAGTATATGTTAGAATAGATAAAACTCATTATGAAGAAATTTTAGTTGATTCCTGGATAGAAAATGATGATTTATTAACTGGTAAAATAACTTATTAAAATATGCTTATTAGATTTTTAGAAAGTGTAGATAATTATTAAATCTACACTTTCTATTTTATAATTATTCCAATTAATCTAGATAATTCTAACGCCTGATATTCACTTACTATCGCTCCTTTTAAATCTTCTATTCTTACTGTTATTCCGTTTATATTATTATCTCTAAAGTCAATTTTGTTTAAATTTGTTTTAAAAAGATTAGATAATACAAGTTTACAGTTTTCAAATGCAGTTTCTTTAAGATTACATTCTTGCATACTACTAGATTCTAAATTAGTACTATTAAATTTTACTTTTTTCATTGTAGCTTCAGATAAGTTAATATAACTAAAATTACAATTTTCTATTAATACGTTATATAATGTAACATTTGAAAAATTAGATCCTATAAATTTGCAATTTATAAATTTTACTCTTGCTAAATAAGATTCACTAAAATCTGTATTTGAGAAGTCACAATCTTCAAATATCACGTCTGTTAAAGTACTTTTTATAAATTCTGAATTTAATATTTGACAATTTTTAAATTTACATTTATTAAATTCTATTTTGTATGTATTTATGTTTTGTTCTATACAACAATTAAATTCTAGATTTTCTATATCTTTATCTTCATTATTCTCTATTGCGTTTTCTATACTTCTATTTACTTCTAATTTATTAATTACTGGTTTTAATATTTCCATATTTATATTACCTTTCTTAATTTACATTGTCTTATATATAATCTATCATGCTACTTTTTTACTTTAATAATTTTATTTATATTTTCTATTTTAGCATAAATGTTTTTTTATTAAAATATATTTAAACCAAATTTTATTCACATTTGATTTTAATCCACTTTTTATATATAATAATATAAATTAAAGTTGGAGGTTATGAAATTGAAATTAAGTTGTGTTTTACGGCAAATTCACTTCTTTTTTTAACGTTAAGGAGGTTTTAAAAGTAAATTTTGAAATTTCAGATCGTTTATTGTTAAAATTAAAAAGAAATAATAAAATTTTTTTAAATGGCAATATATGTCGTATAGATGAAAGAGTTAATGTTGGTGATGAAGTTTCTGTTTTGATAGATTTTGAAGAGGATAATAGTAATATAGTTCCTACTAAAATGAATTTAGATATTATTTATGAAGATGATGCTTATATTGTTATAAATAAACCAAGTGGAATTCCTGTACACCCTTCTATGTTACATTATGAAAATAGTTTATCAAATGGTTTAAAATATTATTTTGATTCTATCCGTTTAAAAAAGAAGATTAGACCTGTTAATAGATTAGATAAAGATACTTCTGGAATCGTTATTTTTGCTAAAAACGAGTATGTTCAAGAAGCTCTAATAAAGCAAATGAAAAGTAAAACTTTTAAAAAAGAATATTTCGCTATTTGTGATGGTTCTTTTAGTAGTGATTTATATTCTGGAACTATAAATGCACCTATTGCTAGAAAAGAAAATAGTATTATTGAAAGATGTATTGACTTCAAGAAGCGGAAATACAGCAATTACACACTATAAAGTTTTAAAAAGTAATTTAAAATATTCTTTAGTTAATTGTTTGTTAGAAACTGGAAGAACTCATCAAATTCGTGTTCATTTAGCATATATTGGTCATCCTATTGTTTCTGACACATTATACGGAACCAAATCTGATGACATTAATAGACAAGCTTTGCATGCGTATAAAGTTTCTTTTATTCATCCTATTACAAAAAAGAATGTAACATATATATCAAATTTACCAAATGATATGCAAAATATAATAAATAATATGTAACTAAATTATATATTTTCTAAAAAATTAATTATATAATAATTTTCATATTTTTAATATATCTTAAGTAATTTTTTACATTTAACTATTAATTATTTAATATTGTGTATAAACATTTGTTTTTATACTTATATTATAAAAAAGATAGACTATTTTGTTATATCTTATAACTATTTTTTAATCTATCTTTTTATATTATCTTTTTCTTGTTTTTTACTTTTTCCTAGATCTTTATATATTCTATTTGCAGTATTTTTTATATCACATCCGTTTACAGGCTCTCCATATGGATTATCTGTTCCGTAACAATATTTTCCTATTTTTTCTATAGTTGGTCTCCATATATCTAAATTCACTGTATCTTCATAAATAAATTCATTTAATTCATAATTTCTTTCTTCATCTTGCTTTAGTAATTCTTTATTTACTATATATCTATTTATATAGATTTCTCTGTTTTCTTCAGGTATAGCTAATATTAGTAAATATTCAAGTTTTTCTTTTTCACTAGTATTACTATCTTTTATTTTATTAAATATTTGGATTTTTCTTTCTTCTTCTTTACTTAATATATCTTTAGATTGAATTATAGATAATTCATTTGCAACTTTTATAATTCCTCCAAATAAATTTATATTTTCTATCCAAACATCTGGATTAATAGTACCATTTGGCATTCTGAACTCTATTGTATTAATATCCATTTTAGAGCCATCATCTACATTGCTAAAATTTATTCCAAAATTTCTGGTTTCTTGAAGTACTTTTATTTTATTAATAAATTCTTTATCATTTAAATACTTTAATGTTTCTATTTCTTCTTCATTCATTTCTTGACATCTATCAAAAAACATCTTAGATAAAGGTTTAGCATATCCACAGTCTAATACAGTTTCTTCTCTTGGTTTTGTTCCCTTTTCATTACTAATAATATAAAGTAATTTTTCTGTGCTAAAATACAACTCTAATAGATTAATATATGCATTTCTATCTTTCATAAAAGCTGCATCAAAATGTATATGTCCTCCATCTAATCCAGAAACTTTTTGTTTATTTGCTTTTAAAAAATTACAAGTTCTATATATATCATTTACACCTTCATTATTATTTGAAAGTATTGGTGAAGAAAATTCATTTCCACTTCCATCGTTAACAACTGTCCAATTATTTAATTTTTCTATTTTTAAATCTAATATATTTTTCAAAAATTCTTTAACATCTTTATTCCCGTGATTCTATTTCAATCCCAAATTTTAAATTTGGAGGAATTGAAAGTCTTTGCTTAGTTTCAGGATTAGTTTCAAAATAGTTTGCATTTCCAGTTGCAAATTGTAAAACGTTTTTTTCATAATCTTTTAGTTCTTCTTTTTCTGTTTTTAAATATTCTTCTATATTTTCAGGATTGTCCATTTTTAAAATTACTGATAATCTACCAATTCTATTTAATCCTAAATTTTCATTAAATAAAACATCTTTAATTTCTTCAAAACTTGAATCTTTATAAATATTACATATTAAATTTATTTTTTCATAATCTGAAATTGTTTTTATATGACCTCTTTTTATACATTCAGTTATATATTTTTTATCATTTATTTTTTTTAATAACTTAAGCCTATTTATACTTTTTATCTCTTTATTTTCTATACATTGTTTTACATAATCTGTATCGTTTAGATGTTCTAATAAAAAAGTTCTGTTAATCCCAGATATTTTGCTATTTTCTATACATTGTTTTATATAATTTTTATCGCCTAAAGCTTTTATTATATATGTTTTATCAATTTTGTATTTTTCATTACTCTCTATTATATCTTTTATAAACTCAATATCACATGTTGCTAAAACTAAATTTGTACATCTAGCTATGTCATCTATGGTACTACATATTACCTCCATTCCAGACTTTATTATGTCAGGGTTTTTTATTAACATTTTTACTTTTTCATCTATATTTAGTAAATTGCTATTACAAATTAAATCAGCTTTTGCAGATGCCGTAAGTTTTAAGTTTTCTATTAAAAATTTTACATATTCCATTTTTTTAGGATCATTTATACTAATAATTTTTTTACAAATTTTCATTTGTATATAATTATTATCTTCAAATATGTAAGATACACAATTTTCTTTATTTTTGCTTAAAAGCAAGTTTAATTTTTCTATATTACCTTCTTGTATTGCTGTATTTATTATACTTAAAAGCTTTATTTTTATTATGTAATATCTTGATCTTCCAGTTTCTTTTTCTAAATCTACTATTTCACTATTGTACATTTGAAATTTATTTTCTAGTTCTTCTATATTTTGACATTCTAGTACTATTTCTAAAAGATCCAATTCCTTCATAATTTCTCCTTCTATATATTTATATACATCTATTATAAATAATATTTTTTATAAAGTAAATGAAATGTTTTTATTATTTATCTTAAAAAATTATGTTTTTTAACAACTTGTATATACTAAAGTTTTAGTACTAATTCAAATTTTAAAATACACTTTTTTTATATTTATTTTTTCATTTTTATATCTACAATTTGTATTTTCTTCTATAACAATATACATGTGTCCCAAGATGAATTTTTATTAATTTAGAAAATAAACAAAAAAGATAGGCTTAAAACCTATCTTTTTTTGATGATTATAAGTAAATCTATAAGCCGGGTTCTGTCGTGAATAGTCATTTATCTAGTACATATATTACTATATGTCTCAAGCCACCAAATTAAGAAGATGACGAGCAGTCTTAGCCTTCTTTTCTCGGTGTTGCTCCAGATGGGGTTTACATATGCCCAGTGTGTCACCATACTGGCGGTAAGCTCTTACCTCACCTTTTCACCCTTACCAAATACTATTTGGCGGTTATTTTCTGTTGCACTTTCCTTAAGGTTTCCCTTACTGGACGTTATCCAGCATCATTGCTCTAGTGGAGCCCGGACTTTCCTCGTACGCTGCCTTTCGACCTTGCTATACGCGACTATTCAATTTACTCTATTATTAGTTTACTATATTTTTGTTATTTAGTCAAGTTAAGATTTGGGAGACTGTCCCCGTCCCCATTTGGTTTATCTATCTAAATCTGCTTCTTGATCTTTTTCTGTATCTTGCTCTAATTGCTGTGTTTTTTGATTTTTATTTACAGTTGCCTCCTCTATTTTATCAAAAAATGTTTCTGGTAAGCCAATCATACTTGAAATAGTTGTTTTTCCAGCATTAATTACAACATCTTTTGCAACACTTAATGCATGTTTACTTGCATTTTTAGCTATAACTATAGTTTTAACTACTTTATGACTTTTGTTTTTCTTAGGTGATACTTCTACAGCTTCTTCTTGGTGCTCATTATCCTTCTGTTCTAACACTTCTTGTTCCTGATTTTCTTCTATATTTTCTTGTTCTTCTTTTTCTTTATTTTTATCTTTTTGTTTTTCTATTGCTCTCAAATTCTTTTTTGCCATAAAATACTGCTTTATTGCTGTTTTATACCTCTTTATAATTCCATCTTTACTTTTTTTGGGTTTTTCTTGTTT
>OLOX01001174.1_pt1 | contig 25733 bp, 23 predicted proteins | sample 1672091 | NCBI WGS metagenome assembly OLOX01 (sample SAMEA3136644, study PRJEB25190) | human gut metagenome | reverse complement strand
GTGTCTGACCTGATAGATATGTCCGAGCCCGCTTCAGACAGCTTTTCAAAGGCTTCCGATTCCATGACAGATGCGCTTGACACCCTCTGGGAAGCAGGGGATATGATGGCTGATTCGCTTGACAGCACAGATCAGGCATTTGATATAATCTTCCCAGGACTTGAAGACCTGTCAGACTCCATAAAATCACTGGGCGATGCAAACAAAAATCTCCGTGACAGCCTTTCTTCCCTTAATTCGGGTCTTGGCGATGAAGATTCAATGAAAGATGCCATTGATTCGCTGAAAGATAATCTGGACGACTTCAAGGACACCAATGAAAATATCAAGAGAATAATTACCGATATGCTGAATGCTCTTGAAAATTACAATGATTCTACGGAAACAAAGGACGCTGTTGAGAAGATAAAGAATGCTCTGGAGAAGCTGAGCGGAGTTTCCGACAGCCTGGCAGATGATCTTGACAAGGCAGAAGATGACCTTGACGCCATCAAGACCCTTTATGATGCAGGTATCAGGGATCCCGAGGCGTATGACACATACATAAGCGATATCCTTGATATTCTTTCGGAGGGGTCAGGTTCGGAATTTTTCGACGGCCTTTCAGATCTGATAGACGGCATTTCCGATTTGGTCAATTCAGATGCGGCAAGCAACCTTAAAGACGTGCTTGAAAGATGCTCCGATGATATCCGTGGTACCATTGACAACGCTCCCACCGCAACTATCATATATCCGAATGTAAATATAAGCAGCCTTTATGATGTTATCGAATATCTGAAAAAGTCTGCTGACGGCGTTGACAGTGCAGGGGAGTCGGCACAGTCGCTGATGACCAGTCGGAAGCGACGGCCAAGTTCGGGAGCATAGCTCAGCTGGGAGAGCATCTGCCTTACAAGCAGGAGGTCACAGGTTCGAGCCCTGTTGTTCCCACCATTATCTGGCCCGGTGGTGCAGTCGGTTAGCACGCCAGCCTGTCACGCTGGAGGTCGACGGTTCGAGTCCGTTCCGGGTCGCCAATTTTATCTTTTTCGCATCTGCGCATTTTTGCGCCGGACGCCTCTGTAGCTCAGTAGGTAGAGCAGCGGACTGAAAATCCGCGTGTCGTTGGTTCAACTCCGACCGGAGGCACCATTATGCGGGTGTAGCTCATCCGGTAGAGCGCCACCTTGCCAAGGTGGAGGTAGCGAGTTCGAGCCTCGTCACCCGCTCCAATTTCATACGGTACCGTGGCCAAGTGGTAAGGCAAAGGTCTGCAAAACCTTCATTCCCCAGTTCAAATCTGGGCGGTACCTCCAAAGAAAAGTTCTGGTTGATTTTTCAAACAGGACTTTTTTATTTATTCTTTTATATGAAAACAGGGTAAAACCTAAATTCCCGAAAAATTATCCTTCACTTCCAATATAGTTCTGAATCAAGCATTTTTCTCGAAAAAGGACGTGAAAAGTGCTTGGTTTTTTTGTTAATGTACAATATAATTAGGCTATACGTCAATAGAAAGCAGGTGCTGTCATGGCATTGGATAAAACGGTACAGGTAGAACTTCCAGAACATGGAATAGCATATAAAAAGATTTCAGGGAAGACCTATGTCTATTATGTAACGGCAACCTATCGCAACGAGAAGGGACAGCCTACCTGTGACCGGTCATCTATTGGGCGTTTGGATGAAGAAACCGGAAAGCTGATTCCAAACCGGAATTATTATGAGATATATTTAAAGAAGCCAATGCCCGTGACAAAGGCAGTGAAGGCGCATGGTGTTTCAGATGTGTTTGAGAAGGTCAGTAAAAAGCTTGGGGTAACGAAGTCCGTAGAGCGCTATTTTCCGGAAAACAGCCGTGAAATGCTGACAGCGGCGCAGTATATGCTCAGTGAAGGTAATGTCATGTACTACATTGACGATTATACAGAAACACATAAAACCGCTGAAAATGGGAATTTGAATGACAAAAAATGCAGCGAAATGTTTGAATCTCTCCGGGAGGAAGATATGCAGCTGTTCTTCCATGACTGGATGAGGCACAAAAAGCAGACGGAATATCTGGCCTATGATGTCACCAGCATTTCTTCTTACAGCGAAAATGTTCGGGAGCTGGAATGGGGATATAACCGGGATAAAGAGAAACTGCCGCAAATCAATATGGGGATGTACTATGGTGAGGAAAGCGGTTTGCCGCTATATTACAGAATTTACCCAGGCAGCATCTCTGACAAGACACATCTAAGGTACATGGTCGCGGACAATGAGTTTATCAATGGGAAACGCACCCGATTTGTGATGGACAGAGGTTTCTACAGCAGGGAGAATTTGCAATATCTGACAGAGGGTGGGTATCGCTTTGTGATTGCTCTGCCCGATAGCTTGAAATATTGCCGGGACCTTGTGAGCGAACATGGTGCGGAAATTGTGAACCACTCGGAGTTCCTACTGGGCCCGGGACTTCCCTATGGAAAGAGCTATGAGTCAATGGCCTTGGGCTTCCGCATGAAAATACACCTATACTATGATCCAGAAAAAGCGCTGCGAGAAACGTCGGCCCTTTATGCTCTGCTGAATGCTCAGGGAAATGACCTGAAAAGCATGGAAGAACCACCGGACAAGAGCCTACATTATGACAAATATTTTCATATAAACCGGTCGAAAGATGGAAAACTCGGATATATTCGTAACTTTAAAGCCATTGACGAGGCGCTGAAATATTGTGGTTTTTTCCTAATAGCGGAAACGGATTTCAAAAAAACGACAGCGGAGATTCTGGACATCTACCGCTGCCGGGACACAATTGAAAAGAGCTTTGATGATTTGAAAAACGGATTGGATATGAAGCGTCTGCACATTCATACTTCTGAAACCGCCCAGGGGAAAGTGTTTGTCTCATTCCTTTCATTGATTGTGCGGGCTTATCTGCTGAGACAGTTGAAAGACTATATGCGGCAAAATGGCCTGACGCTCAAAAAGATTCTGTTGGAACTGGACAAAATAAAGACGATCCAGTACCCGGGCAGCGACGAAGAACGGCTTCTGAATCCGCTGACAAAACGCCAACGGGAGATTTATGAGCTGCTGGAGATACCTGTACCCGGGTGTATAGGGTAATTCTGGGAGAAATTAAGGTTAAATGCCAAATGCCAGTGGCATATGGCAGCAACCAGTTCGAAACTTAATTGCAACCATATGGCTTTGCCGCGGCAAAGCCAGCTATCGAATCCAGTTACTCGGACCATGCAGAGTGTCCTTATAGGATCTGAGTATGCGGACGCAAACAAATAGAGTTCGTGTTACATGATGTTTAATTTTACTTTCAAAGCCGGACGGCTCCGACGGAGAAGTTATGCTTTTTTTAACTGATGTAGACCATGTGAGCTTTGAAAAAGAAAAATGGACACGGCAGATTAACCTCCAATTGGCTACCGTGTCCCTGCAAGTCGTCATCAGTTTGTGCAAGCGCAAAGAAACGGCGGCTCTGAAATTCAAAGCCGCCGTTTTATATAGGCGTGTTGATGGGACTGCTGTACGACGTTTTTTCTTTTGCCGTCGTGCAGCAGATTTGGCAGAGTTAGTGCAACGCTTTATTACAGGTTATAGTTACTTTATTCATACTTCTTTCCAACTACATATATTGGCAACGGCACACCGCAAAGGAACATAGCCAAGAAAACATATTTCCCTATGTTTTCCCATACATCTGCTACAATGCTGCCCGCCACGATGTTAATAATCGGGAACAGTATCATACACAGGCACAAACTCAAGCGGAGAGTTCTCACAATATGTGGCCAGTTGCGATTATTGAATTTTACTCCCGGCATATTCATACGGATTGGGCCATCGTAAAAAATGTTTACACTGTTTTCATCATAAAAGCTTGATAACTTAGTGCGGACGAAGCAGCAAAAGTACGCGCCGAATACCGCACTTAGAAGCGCAAGCGTTTTCAAGGACTCCATGCAGGGCTGCGCCGTTGTATAGTTCAGAAATGTACCGATACAACAAAACAAAAGGGAAAATCCGTAAAAGACAATCCACTTGCTCTTTACATGATATGCCCTTTCAGGGCTTTCGTCCGCGTAAGTAATTGCTGTCTTGACGATATCTTCGACTTTATCAGGGTTTAGCGTATCATCTTGCGGTATTCTCTCACATATCAGAAGTTCCGTTACGGAAACCTCCAGCAGATTCGCCAGCGGGATCAGCAATGCTGTATCAGGCAAACTGGCTCCGGTTTCCCATTTGCTGACTGCCTTATCAGATATACAGAGCTGTTCGGACAGCTCTTTTTGGGTGATACCTTTTTCTTTGCGAAGTGCGGCGACAAATGCGCCGAATTTTTTCTTATCAATATTGAACATTGGCTTTAACCTCCTGTGATTGCTAAAAATATTATCACTCTAATCCTGTCATTTAGCAACCGAATGGCAAGCGAGTTTATCATTTCAGATGTTGAATGACAGTAGAGTTGTGATATTTCTTTCGTGAAGGGTATACTATTGTTTATTTTATCATCACGGTATCACAAGTGCAACCGTGTACATGAAACAAAAAATGAGTACGAATGAAATATAGCACCGTTCAAATACTATCACCCGAAATGTAAAATTACATCAGGTGGTGATGCTATGAAAATTGAACGGGACGAGCGCAAATTTGACTTTCACGGAATCGGACTTGCCATCAAGAAAGCCCGTGAGCGTGAGGGCATGACGCAAGAACAGTTAGGTTATATTGTTGACCGTGATCCTCGCACCATTATGTATCACGAAAATGACGGACAGCATCCGAGCCTAAACGCCTTTTACCAAATGGTAACCATGTTCGGTATCTCCGTGGACGAATACTTTTATCCCGACATGGGAGCCGATGAAGCCGCAAAGAAGCGGATCAATATTCAGCTTAATTCCCTCAATGAAAGTGAGCTGCGGCTTGTCGAGGGGATTATCAACACGATCATAGAAAACCGTGGAACGGAGGGAGCGTAAGAAACGGCGCTGCCTCCGTTTTTCCGTGGAGTTTCCGGGGGACGCACTAACGGCAAGCAGGGCAATGCCGTTATACTTCTGACCGCCAGAGTTACCCTTAGCTCCGTAGGCCTGAAACCAACGCACTTGAAGTAGCGCATGGCAGTTGTGCCGGATACATGATATTGCGTTCCGATCCGGGCAGAAGAAACCGTATCACGGAACGCGGTAATAATTGCAGCGACAAGTCGGCTGGTAATACGGTAGTAGCGAGGGAGAAAAGAGTTTTTTTCAAAGAAGCGCTTACCGCAGCTGCACCGGTAGCGGCGCTTACGCAAGTGCAGAAGCGTTTCTCTGCCCATTGGAATATCTTTGATCGTCTGCATTCGGTAGTCATGGATACGGTCTGTCAAGGCTCCACAGGCGGGGCAACGGTGTTTTTGCCTGGGTAATTCCAGACAAATATGAAGTACATCAGAAATATTTTCAACATTTGTGATAATAACATCTTCCAAATTGAGAACTTTTGCGGTATAATCTTGGTTAAGCATAGGGATCATCCTTTCTTGTGATTGTGTGGTGCTTTTATAATAAAGGATTTCGTCTCTATGCTCAACCTTTTTATATGACAATGGGGCCAGGCTCACGCCTGACCCCAACATTTATTATAGAGCCCCAAAAAAGCTGACCCATCGGTTTTCACCTGACGGGTCAGCCTTTTCATGGAAAGATCAATTGGCGCTGGCGGCATAATGTGCCGGATACCAGCGCTGGAACCAAGCCGTGAATATGCCCAGCAGAATGGGCAGCACGGAGTTGAACGCGCCGGTCAGATAGGAGACGGAAGTTTGCATCAGCTGCCAGGTCCAGATCGGCGTAAGCAGATACAGAACCGCCCAGCAGGCTGTGAGAATCCGGTTCGTCCGCAGAAACAGCGGATTTTGCAGTGCCGTCTCGCCGCCGTAGCCGTTCATGGAATAGTGCGCCGTCAGCGGCAGCGGCCGGAACACCGTTACGCCCCACATCAGGCCGAACAGAAGATACGACACCGGCAGGAGCACCGTAAGGGGCAGCGCGTCCAGAAGCGTCAGCACACAGATGCTGCCTACCGCCAGCATGGAGCACGGCTCAAAGACGGTCATGCGGTATTTCAGAAACGCAAACGGCAGCAGCCCGCAGACCGCAAGCCCGATGCACGCGCCGGTCCGGGCCTGGATGGACAGCGCGATCCAGATCGTCATCCACGGCAGCAGCATAAGCGTCATGTTGGTCTTTTTCTGGGGCGCGGCAGGCGGCTTCGGCGCAGCCGCACCCAGACCGAAAATCTCGTCCCAGTGGAGCATGACCGAGAAGTCGCCGGTCACGCGGTACAGATGCTCCATCATGGCCTGCTGTCCGTTCAGCTCTCCGCTGCCGATCCTCTGCCAGACGGACAGCGGCGTTTCGATGCGCGTGGTGCAGAGCAGGAAGTCGGATTCCAGCACACGCTGACCGTCCTTTCCCAGCACGATCTGATAGGTTTCCCCGGCATCCGTATAGAAAAATTCCAGCACACGGTCCTGCCCGTTCCAGCTTGTGGGGTTATAAAGCGCGGCCATCTGCCGGGTAAAGGTCAGCGCCGGAGAGAGCTTTGCCGTCTGTAACGTTCCCGGCTTGGCAGAATCCTCCCGGCGGACGCCCCAGCTGGCGTCAGCCATCTGCTCAAACACCGCCCGCGGAAACAGCGGCTGCCGCAGCGCACAGGCCGTTTCCTCCGTAACAGCGCCTCGCGCGAATTCCGCGCCTGCCCGCTTCACATGCTCCAGATAGGCGTCCGTGCGCTGGCGCAGCTCCGGAATGCGGAACAGCTCTCCCTGACCGCAGTATATGGCCGTATAGCCATCTGCGCCGCAGAGACGAGAGAACTGCGCGTCCACCGCGTCATAGTTGCCATCTGCTGTGTAAAAGCCGCAGGTGGAGATCACCACCTGACGCTGGCCGGAGCGGTCATAGCGGCTGGGGTGGCCGCCGGAAACATTGTCCGTCATAAAGGGCAGCGACATCGGCAGCTGCCGGTCGATGAGCAGCTTTAGCTGGCCGGGGATGCCGAAATAGTAGAGCGGAAAGCTCCAGATCAGCACGTCGGCGGCCAGGAGCTTTTCAATCACACCGGCCATATCGTCCTGCAAAACGCACTTTCCCGGCGTCTTGCTCCAGCAGGCAAAGCACCCCCGGCACGGCAGAAGATGCAGCTTTCCGACTTCAAGGACCTCCACCTCTGCCTGCTGCACCTGACGCAGGCCATCCAGAAACGCGCCGGTCAGGCGGTAGGTGTTGCTTCTCTCGCCTTTGGGGCTTCCGTTCAGAACCAGAACCTTCATGCCATCTCCTCCAGCTTTTTGATGCAGTTCTCGGCCCACGCGATGCACATCTGTGCGTAATCCCGGCCAAACTGCGCCGTGAACGCCCAATACACAGGCGCGCTGGCCTCGGTCAGCTTGCCGTATTCCTCTATGATCTGCGGAACGCTGTCCAGCCCCGCAAGCCACGCGCGGCAGCCGTCCGCGTATGTGCGCAGCATTGTGATCGCCTGCCGGGGCGGGAGATTTTCAGCGAAAAAGACCTTCATCAGAAATTCGCTTTTATAGCCGTCTGTGGCTCGCCCCTGCTCTGACAGCCAGCGCAGCAGCTCCGCCCGACCCGCTGGCAGGATGGAATAGACGTTCTTATTGGGCTTTCCGGTCTGGATGACCGTTTCGTGGGTGATGTACGCCGCAGCTTCCAGCCTGTTCAGCGTCTGATAAATCTGACTGGTCTGCGCAGGCCAGAAAAAATGCAGGGAGGACTGAAACGCCTTCGTCAGCTCATACCCACTGCAAGGGCCGTAATTCAAAAACCCGAGAATCCCATGCTGTAACCCCATCGTGCTTCTCTTTTGCTATAGTGTAATTATGTTATATTCCAATATTACAATATACTTTCCCGTTTGTAAACCCTTTTTTTCCGCTGTACATAAAAAGCGGTGTGAATGCGCCGCAGAAAGATCGAGGTGAACGAACATGGCAGTTTTTCGCGTGGACGCCATCGGCGCGGCGCTGAAGGAGCTGGAAATCAGCGGCTATCTGGTGTGCCGTCAGCTGCGGGACGCCAGAGGCCGGATCACAGATACCGACTACACCATCTATGAGCAGCCGCATATGCCTCTGCCGGGTACGGCCTGTCCAGATACGGAAAAGCCGGGTATGGATTCCCCGGATACGGGTACGCCTGCACCAACCGGCAGATGGTCCGCTTTGCCGGGGATGATTACCCGGCGGAGGTGGTCAAGTCCCGTTTTCTGAAACGCAACTCCGCCCATATCCAGTATGCCGGGTGTCAGTTACCCATGGTCAGAATGTACGAAAGTACTGATTGCGAACGAAATATTCTCTATTTCTTAGTAGGCTTGCTGAAAATACGCCTGAAAAGTCTGCATCAAAAGTGGACGCAACACACAAAAATCCCGAATGCGGATGCATTCGGGATTTTTATCGCTTCACTTTTCCTGAGAAATGATGGAAAATGCCCTTGCAGAGCCAACCGGTCTGCAAGGGCGTTTGTCATGTTTCGCTTTGCTGGAGCTGCTGCTTCTGGAATTGCAGGGTATAGAGCTGGTAGTACCGGCCCTTCTGGTGCAGGAGCTGCTGATGGGTGCCCTGCTCCATGATCTGTCCGTGGGACAGGACAATGATGTTGTCGGCGTGCTGGATGGTGCTCAGGCGGTGAGCCACGATCAGCATGGTGCCGATGTTCTTCATCTTTTCCAGGGAGTCCTGGATGAGCACTTCCGTTTCCGTGTCGATGTTTGCCGTGGCCTCATCGAGGATCATCACGGAGGGCTTGTGCAGGATGGTCCTTGCGAAGCTCAGCAGCTGCCGCTGTCCGGCGGAGAAGTTGTTGCCCTGCTCCCGGACGGTTTCGTTCAAACCGCCCTCCAGCTTCTTGATGAAGCCGTCGGCGTTGACATACCGGCAGGCTTGCCAGACCTCTTCATCGGAGACATTGTCAGAGCGCAGTACAATATTGCTGCGGATATCTCCGGCGAACAGGAAAACATCCTGGAGCATCTGACCAAAGTGGCGGCGCAGGGAAGAGATCTTGATGTGCTTGATATCGATGCCGTCGATAAGGATCTGGCCCTTCTGGATGTCGTAGTTCCGGCAGATCAGGCTGAGAATGGTGGATTTGCCGGAGCCTGTGGAGCCCACAAAGGCCACGGTCTGCTTGGGGTACACATGGAAGGAAACACCCTTGAGCACCCATTCTCCGGGATTGTAGGCGAACCAGACGTCCTTGAACTCGATCTCGCCCTTGATGTCGCCCAGCTCGATGGCATCGGGCTCGTCCACCACCTCGGGCTCCATGTCCAGAATGGTGAAAATCTTCTCTGCTGCGGCAAAGGACTGTTCCAGCATATCGAATTGCTCTGCCAGGGTCTGGATGGGGTTGAAGAACCGGGAGATATACATATAGAAGGCGACCACGGTCTCGCTGGTAATGGTGGTGCCCAGGAAGGCGGTGTCCCGGATATAGCCCTTGCAGCCAATATAGAACAGGAACAGGTTGGAGGTCACGAAGAGCATATACACCATGGGGCGGAAGACGCCGAAGACAAACATCCGGCCCAGCTTTGCCTTTTCCAGTTTTTGACTGCGGTCCAGGAACTCCGTCAGCTTCCGGCTCTCCTGGTTGAAGATCTGTGTGACCTTCATGCCGGAGAGATTCTCGGAAAGGTAGGTGTTCACATCCGTCCGGGCGTTGTTGACGCTGCGGTGGACGTGCCGGGAGAACTTTTGGAAGATGATGGTGAAGAGCACCAGGAAGGGCACAAAGCACAGCACCATCAGCGTCAGCGCATAGTTCAGGATCAGCATGGCGCCCAGCACACCCAGAATCACCAGGGTGTTCTTGACCAGGGTGACCAGAATATTGGTGAACAGATAGCTGATGGAATTGGGGTCGTTGGTGACTCTCGTCACCAGCTTGCCCACGGGAATCTGATTCAGCTGGGCGTGGGACAGCTGCTCAATGTGGGTAAAGGTATCCATGCGCAGCTGGGTCAGGATTTTTTGGCCGATCTTCTGGAGAATCATAGCCTGGAAGTAGGTGCAGACCATGCTCACAGCCAGAATGCCCGCATAGACGGCCACCAGGGTAAACAGTCTGCTGAGCTGGAAGCTCTGCTTAATGGTGCCCTGAATGGTGGCAACCAGCAGGGGAGACACCACATCGTAGGCGATGGAGACCAGCATGATAAAGAAAATCAGTGCGAACTCCTTCTTATAGGGCGCAGCGTAGCGCAGCAGCCGACGGATGATCTCGCTGTCGGGCATATGCCGTTCGCTGGTTTCCTTGGCGGTCTTCTTTTTCAGTACGGCATAGGCGCACAGAAAGACCAGGGTAAATACCCCGATAATGGCACAGGGAATGATGAGTGGCAGATATTCACGCATTTTGCTCCCCTCCTTCCTCTTCCAGGCGCTGCAGATCTACCATTTTGCGGTATTCTGCATTGGTTTCATAGAGCTTGTCGTGGGTTCCGAAGCCTGCAAGACGGCCACCGTCAATAAAGAGCACCTTGTCCATCTGCTCAATGGTGGAGATACGGTGGGCGATGAGGATGGTGGTCTTGCCCTGACGGGTGGCGCGGAGATTGTCCAGAATGGCCTTCTCCGTCTTGGTGTCCACAGCGGACACGGAGTCATCCAGAATCAGAATGGGCGCGTCCTTCATCAGCGCCCGGGCGATGGAGATTCGCTGCTTCTGGCCGCCGGAGACGGTGACGCCCCGTTCGCCCAGCACGGTCTGGTAGCCCAGCTGGAATTCGGAGATATTGCCGTCGATGTCCGCCAGCTTGGCAGCCCGCCGAATCTCTTCGGAGACGGTTTCTTCCTTGCCGAAGGCGATGTTGTTTTCAATGGTGTCGGAGAACAGAAAATTGTCCTGGGGTACATAGGCGCAGGCGTCCCGCACGGAGCGGATGGAGAGACTGTTGACATCCTGCCCGTCCAGGAACAGGGTCCCGTCGGGCACATTGTAGGTCCGCAGGATCAGGTCCACCAGAGTGGTCTTGCCGGAGCCGGTCTTGCCCACCAGGCCGATGCTTTCACCGGGCTTGATTTCGAAGGAGATGTGCTCCAGGGCGGGGAACTCGCCGTCGGGGTAGGTGAAGCTCAGATCCCGGAATGCAATGTCACCCTTGGGGTTTTTCAGGGCCTTGACATCGGGGCGGTCATAGACGTTTTTGGGGGCATCCAGCAGCTCGCTGATGCGCTGCAGAGAGGCCTTGCCCCGGGAGGTCATGTCGATCAGCTCGGCAACGGCCATGATGGGCCAGATCACTGCGTTGAAGTAGCCGATGAATTCCATGAGCTGACCGGCATTGAATTCACCCTTATAGACCAGATAGCCGCCGTAGCCAAGGATGACGCAGATGACGCTTTCCACAAAGGTGGTCACCAGGATGCGCAGCAGGACCGTAACCTTGGTGTAGTCGATGTTGGAAACTTCGCTTTCCTTGTTCAGCTTTTCAAAGGCCAGCAGCTCCTTGGTCTCCTTTACGAAGGCCTTGATGACGGCAATGCCGGAAAAGCTCTCCTGGGCAAAATCGGACATATTGGAGAAGCACTCCTGCCGGTAGTCCCATTTTTTGGTCATGCTCTTGCCAACGATGGTGGCGGTGGCGAAGAGCAGAACCATGGGGATCAGGGACAGAACGGTCAGCAGATGGTCCATACGCCACATCTTTGTAATGGCCAGGGTGCACAGAATAATGGGGTCGAAGAACTGCATGAAGCCCCAGCCGTAGCACTCCTGCACGGTGTCCAGATCGTTGGTGAACAGGCTCATGAGGTTGCCAACCTTGTTGACCTGATAGTATTCCCGGCTCAGGTCCTCGGCGTGGCGGAACATCTTGTTGCGCAGGTCCGTCTCCACCTTGGTGGCTGCGCCGAAGATGGTGACGCGCCACAAAAAGCGGCCGAATACAATGGCCAGGATGATGGACACCATGGGCATACAGATCCGGTCCAGCATGAAATTCATATCAAAAGGGATCTGCACGCCGTTTTCCAGGATATAGCCCTGGTTCAGGCCGTTGATGACCAATTGATAGATTTCCGGGATCTTCAGCTGAAGATAGTCCACCGTGAACAGGGCGAGCAGTCCTGTCAGCAGGGCCAACGCATACTTTCGATAGTAGACGTTGATGTGTTTTCCGAATATCAAATGAATTCCCCCTTCTCTCTTACCCCCTGCCGGAAGGAATCCGGCAGGGACGGACAAATTTCTCTAATTGTAGCACAAACATTCGTTTCACGCAAGAAAAAAGTTGCAAATAAAAGGAATATATTTGCAAAATTGTATAATCCTTATGGAAAAAGAAAGTCTGCCGGACCACTTGACAAGTATTACTTGCTGTGATATTATTTAGTTTAAATTTGAAATATCTAAATTTGAAGAAAGAAGACGCAGAATGCTTTTCTGTTATGAATTGACCCGAAAAATACTGACCGGCTACGATCAGGTCTGTGCGACCTTTTGCCGGGAGCAGGGGATTGCCCGAACATCCTTTGATATCCTGTTGTTCCTGGCCAACAATCCGGACTACAATACGGCCCGGGACATTGTACAGGTGCGGCACCTGAAAGCCAACCTGGTTTCCATTCACCTGGACCGCCTGGAGGAGGAGGGCTACCTGGTGAGAACGGCCGTGGCAGGGGACCGGCGAAAGCGGGCATTGCGCCTGACGGAAAAAGCGGACCCCATTGTGACGGCAGGCAAGGCCCTTCAGCAGAGCTTTTTTTCAAAGCTGGGGGAAAACATTGATGCCGACTCCATGGCCGTATTTCTGCGGACCCTGGAGATCATGAATCAAAATATGGACAGACTATTGGAGGAAAAGAACTAACATGCAGATATTGATCACCATTCTTGTCACGTTTTTTGCAGGCATGGGCGCCGGGCTGGGTACCGGCTTTGCGGGCATGAGTGCCGCAGCGGTCATCAGCCCTATGCTCATCACCTTCCTGCACATGGACCCCTATATGGCCGTGGGCATTGCCCTGTCTTCGGACGTGCTGGCAAGCGCTGTTTCCGCCTATACCTACGGCAAAAACAAAAATCTGGACATCCGCAACGGCCTGATCATGATGTTCAGCGTCCTTGCCTTTACGGTCATCGGCAGCTACATTGCCAGCCTGGTGCCCTCCCAGACTATGGGGAATTTCTCTGTGTTTATGACCTTCCTGCTGGGTGTGAAGTTTATTATTCGTCCTGTTATGACCACCAAAGAGGCCATGCAGGGGGTGTCCGCGAAAAAACGAGCCATCCAATCCATGGTCTGCGGCTGTCTCATCGGCTTCATCTGCGGCTTTGTGGGGGCCGGCGGTGGAATGATGATGCTGCTGATCCTGACCAGCGTCCTGGGCTATGAGCTGAAAACCGCCGTTGGTACCAGCGTGTTCATTATGACCTTTACGGCCCTCACCGGAGCCGTCTCCCATTTCACCATCGGCGGCGCACCGGACTGGACGGTATTCATTCTCTGCGTGGTGTTCACCTTCCTGTGGGCCCGGATCGCCGCTGTTATTGCCAACAGGGCCACTCCGAAGACCCTGAATCGGGCCACCGGCGTGATCCTGATGGTCCTGGGCATTGTCGTGCTGGGCTTTGGGGCGCTGGCATAAGGAAATTCCGCACGACATAAACTGAAACGGCGCACTGTTTTAGGCAGTGCGCCGATTTGCTGCGGTATTATGGATTGGATTGCTGTTTTGGCTTCCTGATACAGGTCAGCACACAGCCGAAGTGCTTTTGCTCTTTTAGGTATGCGCTGAGGCTCGTTCCGTAGAAGTCCTGCCCCTTGGAGTCTGTATAGGTATTGTAACCCCAGAATCCTTCCGTATTTGCAGTGACGCAGACGAAGTGGGCACCCACGCGAAGGCCCTTGCGCCAATAGTAGAAGAGAATGCTCACGTCTGAGTGGCGGCACATCCGGTCGAAGCGGTCCGGGTCTGAGCACAGCGTCACATGGTAGCCCCATTTTTTCAGCAGCATGGCAGGCCCCAGCACACTGGTGCCCAGATTGCCGTGAATGAGGGGAAGCTGGTGCTCCAGTGCGTCAATAATGGTCTCGGGCAGGGGGGACTCACCCAGCTGAATCAGGGCGTTGTATACGGCGATCCACCCGCAGCCTACCTTGGCAGAGGACCGGAGCCCGTAGCGCCAGCGGTCCTTGGGTATTTTTGTCTGATTACAGATGAAGGTCTCCATGGTCATCCTCCCGAGGCTATTCAAAAGAAACCGGAATGGGCGGTTATGACTTTTCCGGGGTAGCTCTGCCGCATATCTATTGAAAGCCATTCCGTTCCTGATAATGTGTTTTTATGTAAATCAATTATAACATAAAAAACCAAAAATGCAATGAAAAATTCCCGCAAGCCGAAAAGCTTGCGGGAATCTCATGTGTAGGGAAACTTACTTGGCAGCGCCGGCGATCTGAGCGGCGACTTCTGCGGCGAAGTCGTCAGCCTTCTTCTCAATGCCCTCGCCCTTGACGTAGTGAATGGCGTCAACGAAGGTCACCTTGCCGCCCAGCTTCTTGGCAGCGTCGGCAATGTAGCCTTCCACGCTGCCCTGGAACAGGTCGGAGCGAACGAACTCCTGCTGCAGCAGGCAGTTGTCCTTGAAGAAAGCGTTCAGCTTACCGGCAGCGATCTTCTCCTTGACCTGAGCGGGCTTGGAGGCCATCTTGGGATCGTTGTCCATCAGAGCAACCTGAACCTGCATCTCGTGGTCAACATCGGCCTGGGGAACCAGGGACTTGTCCCAGTACTTGGGGTTCATAGCAGCGATCTGCATGGCAACGTTCTTGCCGATCTCGGTAGCGTCGATGCCACCTTCAACAGCCAGGTTCACCAGAACGCCGTGGGTGCCGCCTGCGTGAACGTAGGCAACGGAGGTGTTCTCGGGGAAGCGGGCGAAGCGGCGGATCTGCATGTTCTCGCCGATGGACATGACCTTCTCCTGCATGATCTCGGTAACGGTCAGGTTGGAGTTGGGGTAGGTGCAAGCCTTCAGAGCTTCCACATCGGCGGGATTCTGCTTGGCGACGACCACGGCCAGGTTCTTCACCAGGTCCATGAAAGCGTCGGTCTTGGCGGCAAAGTCGGTCTCGGAGTTCACTTCGATCACAACGCCCACGCCGTCCACGACGGTAGCAAAGGCAACGCCCTCAGCGGCGATGCGGTCAGCCTTCTTGGCAGCCTTGGCCAGGCCCTTCTCACGCAGCCAGTCAACGGCCTTGTCCATATCGCCATCGGTAGCCTGGAGAGCCTTCTTGCAGTCCATCATGCCAACGTTGGTCATTTCGCGCAGTTTCTTAACGTCCTGAGCAGTAAAAGCCATTTTGGTATCCTCCTATAGATCTATATGGGATTATTCAGCGGCGGGAGCTTCGGCAGCGGGAGCAGCCTCTTCCGCAGCGGTGTCTTCACCCTGACGGCCCTCGATAACGGCGTTGGCCATGGCAGCAGCGATCAGACGGATGGCGCGGATGGCGTCATCGTTGCCGGGGATCACGTAGTCGATCTCATCGGGATCGCAGTTGGTGTCCACGATGGCGACGATGGGGATGTTCAGCTTGCGGGCCTCAGCAATGGCATTGCGCTCCTTGCGGGGGTCGACGATGAACAGAGCGGCAGGCAGCTTCTTCATTTCCTTGACGCCGCCCAGGTACTTCTCCAGCTTCTCGATCTCAGCCTGGTGCTTGATGACTTCCTTCTTGGGCAGCATAGCGAAGGTGCCGTCCTCTTCCATCTTTCTCAGCTGAGCCAGACGGTCGACGCGGGTACGCATGGTGCGGAAGTTGGTCAGCATACCGCCCAGCCAACGGGCGTTGACGTAGTAGCCGCCGCAGCGGGCAGCCTCTTCCTTGATAGCGTCCTGAGCCTGCTTCTTGGTACCGACAAACAGAATATTGCCGCCGTTTGCGGAGGTGTCACGAACGAAGTTGTAGGCCTCTTCCAGCTTCTTTACGGTCTTCTGCAGGTCAATGATATAGATACCATTGCGCTCGGTGTAGATGTAGGGGGCCATTTTGGGGTTCCAACGACGGGTCTGGTGACCGAAGTGAACGCCTGCCTCCAGCAGTTGCTTCATAGATACGACAGCCATTTTTACAGTTCTCCTTTTGTTTTTCCTCCACCCCGATCATCCCGGGATCCCCGCCCATATGGGCACATGAGGCTCCCGATCCCCGGGTGTGTGGTTTTGATAAGCTATGGGCGCAAACCCACGCCGGAATATTATATAGGAAGGAATCCAAATTTGCAAGAACTTTTTTAGAAAAAGTGAGAAAAAGCCTTCCCTTGGGGGAAGGTGGCAGGGCGCAGCCCTGACGGATGAGGGGCGGCGTGCAGAACCGATACGCAGAGTTTGCGTGAAAGGTTCTCTCCCAGGGACATCCCTATGAATATTTTTCCGTATCGGTTCTGTGTACCGCCCCTCATCCGTCCCGCCTTTGGCGGTCCACCTTCCCCCAGGGGAAGGCTTTCACAGCGGAAACTTTCCCTTTGGCCTCGGCACCTTACAGTCGCAGGGTTTGATGTCCACGAGAATGATATCAGGCCCGACTTTTTTGACGCAGGACCAGGGAATCACATAGTCGTCCTTCCTGCCCGCAACCCCCAGGAGCTTGCAGGGGCCGGGGACCACAATGGCGGCAATGATCCCCTCGGGCACCTCTGCCACGATATCCGAAAGATACCCAAGCCGTTCCCCGTTGGCAATGCAGATGACCTCCTTGCATTGTAGCTGCGTGAATTTGACGCCCATGGCCATTCCCCCTTTGGAAAAGCCTATGCCTTTTCTCCGGGAACTATGACACGATAACACGTTTTCGCATGGCGGCAATGGCTCCCTTTTCCAGCCGGGATACCTGGGCCTGGGAGATGCCCAGCCTGGAGGCCACCTCCATCTGGGTCTTTCCGCTGTAAAACCGCAGAGAGAGGATCTCCTTTTCCCGGGGACTCAGGGCCCGGAAGGCGTTTGATAGAGTGATGTGCTCCATCCAGTTTGGCTCGATATTTTTGGTGTCCTGGACCTGGTCCATGACCGTCAGAGGGTCTCCGCCGTCGGAATAGACGCTGTCGTAGAGGCTTACCGGGGCGCACACCGCATCCAGCGCCTGGCTGACCTCTTCTCTGGGCAGCTCCAGGGCCTTGGCGATTTCCTCCAGGGTGGGTTCCCGGCCGAGAGAAGCCGTCAGGGCTTCCTTGCACTGCAGGACCTTGTAGGCAACATCCCGAATGGACCGGGAGACCCGGATCACGCTGTTGTCCCGGAGATAGCGCCGCACCTCACCGGCGATCATCGGTACCCCGTACGTACTGAAGCGCACGCATTTCTCGGAGTCAAAATTGGCAATGGCCTTTATAAGGCCGATGCAGCCCACCTGGAACAGGTCGTCCGGGCTTTCTCCACGTTTGTCGAAGCGCTGGATCACGGAGAGTACCAGCCGCAGATTGCCCTCAATGAGCGTTTGCCGGGCCTGTTCATCTCCCTGGCGGGATCTGCGCAGGAGAGAATCGGTTTCCTCCTGACTCAGAACGCGCAGCTGGGAGGTGCTGACGCCGCAGATATCTACCTTTCCCTGCATGAATAGCCTCCTAAGGATATGGAATGCTCTTCTAGTATCTCCCGGAGGTGAGAAAAGCATACGGAGAAAAATTTGGCGGAATGCACGAAATTTTTTTGGCGGCGGGGGAAAGAGGACGGACGGTGCCAAAAAGACAAGGCGGAAATCCAATCTTTTCAGGTTCAATGGGACTGGTTGCGCTTTCTGCCTGCCACGGGCAGAAAAGAGCGGCGTGTTTTTAAGCGGTGGATTCGTGAACGCATCCAGCGTATTTTTTTCACAGCCCGGAAAAGATGGAACCTGAAAAAATCCATGTGGAAAACTCACAGTTTTCCACATTCTCCACAGACTTTTCCACAGCCGGTTATCCACAATTCCACATCCCTGTGGAAAAAGAATCGATGTTGACATAAAATATTTACAATTTGATACGGAATTCTTTACTTTTCCTGAAAATGGGCAATTTGCCCCTGTCACCCGGTTTGTGGAAAATTACCCCCTTGACAAGAAAAGTGGATGCTCGTCAGCGGCAGGCAAGGACGGATAAAAAGCCCCGCAGATTTTCAGGCGAAAAATGCAGACATAACGGGGAAAATGCGGATTATGATATTGCATGTGACGAGTGTGATTATTTTTTGATCTGCTTCCCAGAATGGGAGGAGGAATTCGAAAAGACGGAAGAAAGGTATTTTGGCATGTCCGAAACAATGCGTCAGGAGCCCATTTTTCCATTGAAGAAAAATTTTCAAAAAAGGGTTGATTTTACGTGAATTTTCCGTTATAATACAGCACTGTATGAAATACCGTTGTGAGGAGGTGTAATCAATGCCCAACATCAAGTCCTCTAAGAAGGATGTCATTTCTTCCAAGATTGCTTACGAGAAGAATAAGGCCGACAAGTCCGAGCTGAAGACCAACCTGAAGAAGTTTGAGGCTGCTGTGGAAGGCGGTGACAAGACCGCTGCTCAGAGCGCCTATACTGTCGCTGTGCGGTCCGTGGACAAGGCTGTGACCAAGGGTCTTCTGCACAAGAACAACGCTGCCCGGAAGAAGAGCAGCATGACCCTGAAGCTGAACAAGCTGGCCTGAGTTCTCTGAAAATATCTCCTTCCGAGCGTTGCTTGGAGGGAGTTTTTTCATTTTATATGGTACATGCGGGCATAAACAATGCGGAGGTGACCTATGGCCAGACTATCCGATCCAGTGACAAGCCTGAAGGGCGTAGGCCCGGCCCGGGCAAAGCAGCTGGAAAACCTGAATATCTATACTCTGGGGGACCTGATCTGCCATTTTCCCAGAGGCTATGAGGACCGGACGAAGCTGGTGCCCATCGCCCAGCTCCAGGCGGATGTGCCCGCCTGCTTCCGGGCCGTGGTCATGACCACACCCAGGACGGCCCATATCCGAAAGGGAATGGACCTGACCAAGGTGTCTGTGGCGGATTACTCCGGGCGCATCAACCTGGCCTTTTTTAATTCCAAATTCGCAGCAGAGACATTGCAGTATGGCTCTGAATACATCTTTTACGGTATGGTCTCCGGAGACTACGGCGGCTACGGCATAACAAACCCTGTGTTTGAAACGCCGGATTCCCGCCCGGTGGCCACCCGGCGGATCATGCCCATCTATCCGCTGACGGCGGGGCTCAACAATGGCACATTGACCAAGCTTATTGCCCAGGCCCTTGCGGTGTGCGATCCCCCGGAGGAGATTTTGCCGGAGGAGATTCGGCGGGAGTTCGATGTGCTTCCGGCGGCCCAGGCCTATACGGTGATTCACGATCCGCAGACCATGGAACAGGCCCAAGCGGCCAAGAAAAGGCTGATTTTTGAGGAGTTCTTTGTGTTCTCGGCGGGACTGTCCCTGATGCGGGCCGCTCGGGCGGAAAAGAAGGTGGCACCCTATGAAAACATCGACCTGTCTCCCTTTTATGCCCGGCTGCCCTTTTCCCTGACGGGGGCGCAGAAGCGGGCTGTTGAGGAAATACTGGGGGATTTTCAAAAGGGCGCGCCCATGAACCGGCTGGTCCAGGGCGATGTGGGCAGCGGCAAGACCATGGTGGCCGCTGCGGCGGCGTACTGTGCCCACTTGAACGGTTTCCAGACCGCCCTTATGGCCCCTACGGAAATTCTGGCAGAGCAGCACTATGAATCCCTGGGCAAGCTCTTTGCCCCGCTGGGGATGCACACGGTACTGCTTACCGGTTCCCAGTCCCAGAAGGAAAAGCGGACGGCCCGGGAAGCGCTGGCCTCGGGAGAGGCCCACATTGCGGTGGGAACCCACGCCTTGATCTCCGAGAGCACCGTGTTTGCCAACCTGGGGCTGGTCATCACGGATGAGCAGCACCGCTTCGGTGTGGACCAGCGCAGCCGCCTGAGTGCAAAGGGCCGGGACCCCCATATTCTGGTCATGTCCGCCACACCCATTCCCAGGACGCTGGCCCTGCTGATGTATGGGGACCTGGATGTGTCCGTGCTGGATGAGCTGCCCCCCGGGCGGCAGAAGGTGGATACCTTCCTGGTAGGGGAGAGCTACCGTGCCCGGATCAATGCCTTCATCCGCAAGCAGGTGACGGAAGGGCACCAGTGCTTTGTGGTGTGCCCTGCGGTGGAGGAGAATCAGGAGCTGGATGTGAAGTCCGCCGCCGCCTGGGCGGAGACCCTGCAGAAAACCGTTTTCCCGGACCTGCGGGTGCGCCTGCTCCATGGCCAGATGAAGAGCGCAGAGAAGGAGGAGGCCATGGCTTCCTTCGCCCGGGGAGAGGCGGACGTGCTTGTGGCAACCACCGTGATCGAAGTGGGCGTGGATGTGCCCAATGCAACCTTGATGGTGATTGAGGATGCGGACCGGTTCGGCCTGAGCCAGCTCCACCAGCTCCGGGGCCGTGTAGGCCGTGGAAGCGCCAAAAGCTACTGCATCCTCACCACCCACAACCGGAACGAGGACACCGTCCGCCGCCTGAAGGCCCTGTGCGCCACCAACGACGGCTTCAAAATTGCCGAGGAGGATCTGAAGCTCCGGGGCCCCGGGGACTTCTTCGGCTCCCGGCAGTCCGGCCTTCCCGCCTTCCGGGTGGCGGACCTTTCTCTGGATATGACCACATTGCGGGATGCCCAGCAGGCCTCAAAGGAGTGGATCGAACGCTTCGGCCAGTCCGATAGCAAAGAGGCCCAGGCCTTGCGCAAGCGTGTGTCGGCCCTGTTTGCCAGGACCGAAGGAACAATGAACTAGGAGGTTCCTATGAAAAAATACATTTTTAGAATGCTTATCTGCCTGCTGGCGATTTCTGTGCTGTTCGCCGTGAACGCGGCAGCGGAGGAAACCAATGCCTGCGGCGATGCTTTGACCTGGGCCTATGCCGACGGTACCCTGACCGTTAGCGGCAACGGCCCCATGTATGACTATGAAGAGGGCGCAGCCCCCTGGGCAGCTTATAAAGACCAGATCACCAAGGTGGTCTTCTCCGGAAATGTGACTACCGTGGGCAGCTACGCCTTCAAGGACTACGATGCCATTACGGATGTAGACTTTGGTTCCGCCATGCATACTTTGGGGGCCAACAGCTTTGCCCAGTGCGATGGCCTCACCAGCATTTCCCTGCCCGCTACCTTCCGAATCTTCGGGGAGCAGAGCCTTTATAGCTGCAAAAATCTGAAAGCCATCCACTGCTATGGTCCTTTCCCGTCTTTCAAGCTCAACTGCCTGTGGGACAGCTATGTGACCATTTATTATCCGGCCTCCAGCCCTTGGTCCGTGGACCTGATTGCCCAGCTGGAGGAGGCCTTCCACGGCCGGATCGAATTCCTGGATTCCGACGGAAACGATCACTACACTCCTGAGGAGACCACGGAAGCCACCACCCAGCCGACGACGGAGGCGACAACTGCCCCGACGACGGCTCCCACTACGGCGCCGACGACTGCACCGACGACGGCTCCCACCACTGCGCCGACCACGGAGGCTGCTACAGCCCCTACGGAGCAGACCACATTCCCCTATACCTTCCCCACAGACCCCACGGAGCCTGAGAAGCACTCCGGCTCCGGTGTCGGCCTGGCACTCATTGGCTTTACATTGTCGCTGGTGGGTCTGGGGATCCTGATCTTCCGGCCAAAGAAGAAAAAGGGAAGATACAGCCGGTAAACGGGCAGGCAGGCCCCCGGCGTTCCTATGAATGGGGAAACGCGGAAACCACTTCACAGAAAATTAAAACTTCCGGGATTATCACTCATTTTTGGGGACACCCGGAAGTTTTTTTGTTCGGAACGGAAAAAATAAAAAAAGAGTTGTAAGTTTTCCGTTTCTGATGTAAAATAATACAACTGGTATCATGCCATTTTAAAAGACCTATCCCGTGTAAAGTTATAGATATTGGAGGTACTACTTATGGAAAAACCCATTGTACTTGTCATTATGGACGGCGTCGGCAAGGGCGACGGCGGCAGCGGCGATGCTGTGAAGAACGCCAATACCCCTACTCTGGACCATTTGCTCGCTACCTGCCCCCATACGTATCTGAAGGCCCACGGCACTGCCGTTGGTCTGCCCACCGATGACGATATGGGCAACAGCGAGGTTGGCCACAATGCTCTGGGCTGCGGCCAGATTTATTCCCAGGGCGCAAAGCTCGTCAGCGAGTCCATTGAGTCCGGCGCGCTGTATGAGTCCGCTACCTGGAAGAAGCTGCTGTCCAACGCTGTTTCCGGCCATGCCCTGCATTTCTTGGGCCTGCTGTCCGACGGCAACGTCCATTCCAACATTTCCCACCTGATCGCTATGCTGCGTCAGGCCCACAAGGAGGGTGCTAAGAAGGTCTACTGCCACATCCTGCTGGACGGCCGTGACGTGCCTGCTACCTCTGCTCTGGAGTATGTGGCCCAGCTGGAGGCTGTGCTGAAAGAGTTGAACACCGAGGGCTGTGACTACGCCATCGCCTCCGGCGGCGGCCGTATGAAGATCACCATGGACCGCTACGAAGCCAACTGGCCCATGGTGGAGGCCGGCTGGAGAACCCATGTTCAGGGTCAGGGCCGTCAGTTCGCCTCGGCCAAGGAGGCAATCGAAACCTACCGCGCCGAGGAGAACTGCATCGACCAGGACCTGCCCGCCTTTGTGGTGGCCCGGAACGGCCAGCCCGTGGCCAAAATTGCCAACGGCGACAGCGTGATCCTCTTTAACTTCCGTGGCGACCGCGCCCAGGAGATATCTCTGGCCTTTGACCGGAAGGACTTCGACAAGTTCGACCGGGGCGATTACACCGGCGTCCTCTTTGCCGGTATGCTGCAGTACGACGGAGACCTGAAGATCCCCACCGACTATCTGGTCCAGCCCCCTGTCATCAAGAACACCCTGACCGAGGTCCTCTGCGCCGCCGGTATTCATGAGTACGCCCTGTCCGAGACCCAGAAGTTCGGCCATGTGACCTATTTCTGGAACGGCAACCGTTCCGGTAAGGTGGACGAGAATCTGGAGGTCTACGAGGAGGTCCCCTCCGATGTGATCCCCTTTGAGCAGGCCCCTGCCATGAAGTCCAAGGAAATCACCGAGAAGATGGTGGAGAACATGGCGTCCCACAAGTTCCAGTTCCTGCGCTGCAACTTCCCCAATGGCGATATGGTGGGCCACACCGGCGTGTATGACGCCGTTGTCTACGCTATGGAGTGCGTGGACAAGAGCGTCAAGGCCATCATCGATGCCGCCGACAAGTACGGCTATACGGTCCTTATCACTGCCGACCATGGCAACGCCGACCAGATGACCGAGACCAAGAAGGGCAAGACCTCTGTCCGGACCGCCCATTCTCTGAATCCTGTGCCCTTTATCATCTATGACAAGAACCGCGAGTGGCACATCAAGGACGGCCACTTCGGCCTTGCCAACGTAGCGCCCACCGTCGTGAAGATGATGGGCCTCACCGCTCCCGACTGCTGGGAAGAGAGCATGGTGTAACTCCCCAACCTTCCCCCTGGGGAAGGCAGAGCTTATAAGGAGGTATTTTTATGATCCGTCATGAAAATGAAAACGGCAGCGTGAACGTCAGTACCGGTGTCTATACCGGCATTGTGGGTACGGCTGCCTCCAACTGCTTCGGCGTGAAGGGCATGGCTGCCCGCAGCATGAAGGATGATGTCTATCATCTGCTGCGCAAGGAATCCGTGGATAAGGGCGTTCGCGTGACCTTTAACGACGATGATTCCATTTCCATTGATCTGCACATCATTGTGGACAACGGCGTCAATCTGTCCGCCGTTGGCACCTCGATCATTTCCGAGGTCCGCTATGTGGTTACCAAGTGTACCGGGACGAAGGTCCGTGCGGTGAATGTCTATATCGATTCCATGATGATTGGATAAATTTCGGAGGTGTCAACAATTGCAGACCATTTCTGGGGCTGAACTGAAGCGAATGATCCTCAGCGCAGCCGCCTCGATCGAGATCCACAAGCAGGATCTGAATGAATTGAACGTTTTCCCCGTGCCTGATGGCGACACCGGCACGAATATGTCTATGACCATCCACGCCGCAGCCAACGATCTGCGGGGCGTGGACGGCTCCGAGCTGTACGCCGTGGCCAAGACCGCCGCTTCCGCCACATTGCGGGGCGCCCGGGGCAACTCCGGCGTGATCCTGTCCCTGCTCTTCAAGGGCCTGAAGCGGGCGCTGAAGGGCCATGACAGCTGCGATGGTATCCTGTGGGCCCAGGCCCTGCAGGAAGGCGTGGACGCTGCCTACAAGGCCGTTATGAAGCCCGCCGAGGGCACCATCCTCACCGTCTCCCGGCTGGCTGCCGCCAAGGCTGCCGCCGCCGCCCAGGAGAAGAACGATGTGGAGTTTGTCCAGATGGCTGCCTTGGAAGAGGCGAAGATCGCCTTGGCCGATACCGTGAACCAGAACCCCGTGCTGAAAAAGGCGGGAGTTGTGGATGCCGGCGGCAAGGGCTGGACGCTGGCACTGGAAGCCATGCTGCTGGCCCTGCAGGGCCAGGATGTGGTCGTCCATGAGGACGGGGCCGAGAATGGCGCAACCAAGGAAGCTGCCAACTTCTCCGACTTCAATACCGAGGACATCACCTTTACCTATTGCACCGAGTTCATTATTGGCCGGGAGAATAAGAATGACCCCGAAAAGCTCCGGGCTTTCCTGAACAGCCTGGGCGACAGCCTGGTGCTGGTGGACGACGACGAGATCATCAAGGTCCATGTGCATACCAACGACCCCGGCAAGGCTCTGCACGAGGCCATTGAGTACGGCCATTTCATCACCGTTAAGGTGGAGAATATGCGCCTGCAGCACACGGAGAAGGTTCTGCACGAGCAGGACAAGGCTCCCAAGATCGCCGAACCTGAAAAGCCCATTGGCGTGGTTTCCGTCTGCGCCGGAGAAGGCCTTGCGGATGTATTCATGAATCTGGGCGTGGACAAGATCATTTCCGGCGGCCAGACCATGAACCCCAGCACCCAGGATATCCTGGAGGCTGTAAACAAGGTCCCTGCCGAGACTGTTTTTGTGCTGCCCAACAACAAGAACATTATTATGGCGGCGGAGCAGGTGAACGGCCTGACCCCCAAAACGGTTGTGGTCATCCCCAGCAAGACCGTGCCCCAGGGCGTCACCGCCATGCTGAACTTCAACCCCGAAGGCACTGTGGAGGAGAACACCCAGACCATGACCGAGGTGCTGCCCACAGTGGAGACCATGCAGATTACCTATGCAGCCCGGAACTCCGATTTCGACGGCTACGACATCCACGAGGGTGACTATCTGGCCATGGCCGGCGGCTCTCTCTTCGGCACCAGCAAGGATATCACCGTGCTGCTGAAGGGCCTGGCTGAGCGGGTCCGGGATGAGGAGCGGGAGTTTGTCACCATCTACTATGGTGCAGACACCAAGGAAAAGCACGCCCAGAAGGCTGCTGATCTGTTCGCGGACATCTGCCCCAAGGCGGAAGTGAACCTCATCAACGGCGGCCAGCCCGTGTACTACTACATGATCTCTGTGGAGTAATTCGGACGTTATAACATTAAAAAGGCGAATTTGGGGATGTTCCGAGTTCGCCTTTTTTGGTACGTGGCCGGACCGGGGACGGCTGCCTCCCGGGAACTCGTTCTTTCTTTTGCCAA
>OLOX01001168.1_pt1 | contig 25876 bp, 28 predicted proteins | sample 1672091 | NCBI WGS metagenome assembly OLOX01 (sample SAMEA3136644, study PRJEB25190) | human gut metagenome | reverse complement strand
TAAAATAGAGCAGCCTTGCAAAACAACACAAGACCATAACTTGACAAAGCCCCCCTCCTTTTCTATACTTGCAAAAGGAGAGGGGCTTTTCGCTTCCTATATTCCGCTTCCGATAACAGAAAGGCATACAATTCCCATGGAAAAACTATTATTCAGTTTGAATGCAACGATCCCCGTATTCCTGGTCATGGTGATCGGTTATGTTTTACAGCAGCTTCATGTTACCAACGACTCTTTTGTCAAAACCCTGAATTCATTCAATTATAAAATCACCCTGCCCGTACTTTTGTTCAAGGACATGTCCACTGCAGATTTTTACAGTGTATGGGATACCGGTTACGTGCTGTTCTGCTTCTTCGTGACCCTGTTCTGCATCGTCATCACCTGGGTCGTGGCAGGCATTTTTTATAAGAACAAATCCCGCCTGGGAGAGCTTGTCCAGGCAAGCTATCGAAGCAGTGCCGCTGTCCTGGGTATCGCCTTTATCCAGAACATCTACGGGAACTCCGGCATGGCTCCCTTGATGATCGTGGGTACGGTTCCCCTGTACAATATCGCTGCCGTGCTGATCCTGTCCTTCACCGGACCGGATGCGAAGGGCTTCGATAAGGAATCCCTGCTGAAATCCCTAAAAGGGATCATCACGAATCCGATCATTATCAGTATCGCCCTGGGCATGCTGTCCAGCGCCTGCCGGATCCATTATCCCGTGATCATTTCCAAGACCATCAGCAATATTGCCGTACTGGCTACCCCTCTGGCCCTGATCGGCCTCGGTGCCGGATTCGAGGGTAAAAAAGCCTTAAAGCTTTTAGCCCCCACCGGAGTGGCAACCGTGTTAAAGCTGGTAATATGGCCCGCTCTGTTTCTGCCGCTTGCCGTGTATTTCGGCTTCACCGGAGAAAAACTGGTAGCGATCCTCATTATGCTGGGCTCTCCCACCACCGTAAGCTGTTATATTATGGCGAAAAACATGAACCACGAAGGAACTTTGACTTCCAGTGTGGTCGTAGCCACCACTTTTTTAAGTTCCGTTACCCTGACGGTATTCTTGTTCATTTTGCGAAGCTTGCAGTTGATTTAGACAATATGTAATGACCTCCGATTTGTAGCAACGTGGATTTACCTGTATACTATGAATTGGAAAAAATAATGGTAACAGGGATTACCGCATACAAATGGAGGTCATCAAATGAATTATAACACAGTTTACGTAGGAATGGATGTACACAAAGAAACTTTTTCACTCTGCTGCTATACAAATGAAAAAGAGCAGTCTGAATATCCCCAGAAAGTTGACGCACATTACAGTAAAGTTCTCAATTATCTGGAAGCAATGCGTTTCCATTACGGAGACGATGTTATGTTTATATGCGGCTATGAAGCTGGCTGCCTTGGTTTCATGTTATACCACCAGCTTACCAGCCATAACGTGAAGTGCATCATTCTTGCTCCAACAACTATGTCAAAACCGACGGGCAAGAAAAAGGTAAAAACAGACAAACGAGATGCTGCCCTGATTGCACGATGTCTTGCACATCATGATTACAGCCCGGTACATATCCTAACGGAACAGGATGAGCAGGTGAAAGAATATATTCGGATGCGGCAGGATCACAAACTCGCATTGAAAAAGATCAAGCAGCAGATCCTGGCATTCTGTCTTCGCCATAATTACCGGTATGACACTACGAAAAGCCATTGGACACAGGCTCATTTAACATGGCTGCGGTCATTGGCACCAGAAGGACTTTATCAGGAAATCCTCACAGAATATCTTGTCACCTATGATCAGCTGACTGACAAACTGGAGAGACTTGATCAGCGCATTGAGGAACTTGCATCCAAAGAGGATTATCAGGAAAATGTCAGCCATCTGTCCTGTTTCCTTGGTGTGAAAACCCAGACTGCCTTATCCACACTTGTAGAAGTTAGCGATTTTAAACGTTTCGCCAGTGCCCAACAGTTTGCATCTTATCTGGGGCTTACACCAGGCGAAGATTCCAGTAGCGGGGATCAGAACAGGCTTGGGATCACGAAAGCCGGGAACAGCCATATCCGGACACTTCTGGTAGAAGCAGCATAAAGCTATACACGCGGAAAACCAGGCTATAAATCAAAGGCATTAAAGGCACGGCAGAATGGCAATCCTGCAGACATCATAGCTTATGCTGATAAAGCGAATGAGCGCCTGAGACGTCGATACTATCAACTGGTCTTAGGTCAGCATAAGAAGGCTAATGTATGTAGCCAAAACAGCAATCGCCAGAGAACTTGCGTGCTTTATCTGGGGCATGATGACTGACAACATCCATTAACAGCAACGTATAACATCTTCACGCAACCATCAAGGTCAGGCTGCCAGTGGCAGTGCTGCGCAGCCTTGACAGTTCCGTTCCGCTGTTATGGCGGGCAATCATATGCTGTAAGCATCTGTATGCTGCTTACAGCGAAGCAGACAACAATTGACTGGAGAATCCCTGAAAGGGCTTTAGCATCTTTCAAGGTTCGAGCTATCTACGATCAAACTATGTTGGCACAGGTTCGCCTGTGATCCACGCTAATAGACGGGTTTGTGTACTACTGTTATTTACTTGACGTACGACAAATAAATTCGTATAATATAATGAAAAAGGAGAGAAGGAATGAGTACACAGATTATTCATGAGTTACAGGATTTAAAATATCTGGAATGGTCCCTGATCCGGGCATCTTCTGGAACTGCCGGGTCTTTTCTTAAAGCAACGGCTGATTTTGAGAAACCAAAGAAATACTATAAACTCTCTAACTATGATACGGTAAATGGTATAGTAGGTCATGAATGTATAAATGAAATTATTGTGGACAGATTACTCAATATTCTTGGCGTTGAGCATCTGCACTATGATTTGATTCATGCAGAAATTGAATTAAAAGGAAAAAAAGAAGAGACGTATTTATGTGCATCTGACGATTTCAAAAAGAAAGGCGAGAATAAGATTGCACTGGATGCCTATTACGAAGCTGAGTGTCAGAAAGAGGAAAGTCCATTAGAGTTTTGCATTAGAAATGGATGGGATAAGTATATTTATGAGATGCTGGTTGTGGATTTCCTGATCTTAAATCGTGACAGGCATGGAGCTAATATTGAAGTTCTTAGAAATTCTAAACAGAAAACTCTTCGACTGGCACCAGTATTTGACCATGGATTATCACTTTTATTTAATTGCAATTCGGAAACAGCAGTGAAGAAGTTTGATGTTATGGCTGACAGACCGGTACAATGTTTTGTGGGTTCGAGTTCTGCACAACAAAATCTGACACTTATTCCCCGAGAAAAGCTTCCGTGCTTGCAGCCATTAAATGAATCGCATAAAAAGGACATTTTGACTGGACTGGATGAAATTATACCGGGATATTTGAGCGAGAAAATATGGGATATGATTTGGCAGAGGTGGTTATATTATGAAGACTTTTGCAATAAGAAATGAAGAAGATAAAAAGAAAAAAGATCTTGGCTATCTGATATATTATGAAAAAGAAAAGAGATTTTATATTGAACTTCCAGATGATGCAGATCCATGGGAAACACCATTGTTACTTTCTTCATGCTTGAAACGAGGCGAGAAAACGATTAATGCGTATTGGAGCAAAAACTGGGTTCAGCAAAGGATTGTTCCCTCAGATCGACAGAATCTTGGCAGTATTCTTAAAGATAATGGTTTGGACTGTTACGATGAGTTTAAACTGCTTATGTTGGCACACGGTAGATGTGCTCAGGATAATTATTATCTGGTAGCTGTTTCAGAGAAGAAATTGCCAGCTTTTATTGCAGAAAGAAATACCAGAATGGTAAAAAGTGTAGTTGCATTACCAGACTATACATTAATTGTATTTTTTATGGATGGGGCTGTGAGGAAATGTAAACTGAATCAGTTGATTCATAATGACAGACGTTTTTTACCAGTCCTGAATAATGAAAAAATATTTAATACTGTTTGCGTAGAAACAGGTGGATATGGCGTATGCTGGGGAGAAAACTTATGTATTTCGAAAGAAAGATTATATCAGGCGGGTGAAAAAATCCCTCTCAGTTGGGAAGATTTAAAACACCTGATCAGCGTAAATATTGTTGACAGTATTGAAGCGGCAAATGAACTGGAATGTTCTAAACAGAATATAGATTATCTGATTAAAAAGCGAAAGATTCAGCCAATTAAAGAAGGAAAAAAATATCGTCTGTTTATGAAAAATGATATCCAGAGAAAAGAATGGAAATAAAATTTAATTGTCCAAGACAGACACAGAGTGCGTCTTTGAATTATATCTAGATTCACCTGTGTCTGTTTTTTTGATGTACTAAAAGCAAGATTGAAGAATCGTAAACGGTGAAAAGGTTCTTTCCATACTTGGTTGAAATTGATGCTCTAAAGCTATATAATACATTTAAAATACTAAAACTTCCCATACCCCAAATGGGATTCGTACCTTGAAAATTCAATATTTCAGCTAACAAAATAGTGATTTATGCCGCTACAGTCTCTGGATGGAGTGCATTTCGCAGATATTTCGGCAGTCTTGCTTCAAAATCAGCAGTAAAAGCTGTCAGTTGCTCATCACTAAGCTTTAAATTTTCCTGAAGGCTTGCCATTAAGGCATCCATCAGGATGCAAAGTGATCTGCTGAACGTAATGTCTGCCATTTCATCAACAAGAAAGAAGAATAATTCACCAAGCGTTCTCTGGTCTTGATTTTGGCGGTGTTCCATTGCAAGTAACATATATCTGGTAAACACAATGACCACGTGGGCTGTCAGTGCATCATACGATAAGCTATGGCGGATAAGATCTTTGCAAAGACACCGAGGAATATGCTGTATACAGTGTTCATCTATCTGGTAATCGTGGGATTTATGCATGCGCTGAGATGGCGTATGCTGCAGGGGCATCAGAAAGAGCAGATGAGGCTGCAGAAGGAATATACAAAGAACCTTGAAAGCAAAAACTTTGAACTCAGAGAAGCTGTTTTTCAGGCACAAAAAGCAAATGCAGCCAAGAGCAGTTTCCTGTCAAGGATGAGTCACGATATCAGAACTCCTTTGAATGGGATCATCGGGTTGATCAAAATAAATGAGACGCATATGGACGACAGGGAGCTTGTCAAAACAAATCAGGATAAGATGCTGGTGTCCGCGGACCATCTGCTTTCGCTGATCAATGATGTCCTGCAGATGAGCAAACTGGAGGATGAAAATATTGAAATTTCACATGAGCCGATAGATCTTGGTGAGATATCTAGAGAAGTTGGAACGATCATCAGCGGTCGTACCGCGGAAGCCGGGATCGCATTTGAGATTGGGAAACAGGAACTTCCTGTTTCTTATGTCTACGGAAGCCCGCTGCATATCCGGCAGATATTCCTGAATATCTATGGAAACTGTATTAAATATAATAAACCACATGGAAAAGTAACAACGACACTGAAATGTCTGGGCGAAAAAAATGGTATTGTCACATATCGCTGGACAATTTCAGATACAGGCATTGGAATGAGTGAGGAGTTTCTGAAACATATTTTTGAGCCTTTTGTGCAGGAACATTCTGATGCGAGAACGGTTTACAGCGGCACCGGACTTGGAATGTCTATTGTGAAAAAAATCATCGACAGGATGAACGGAACAATTGTGGTGACAAGCAAAGAGGGCGAAGGATCTACATTTGTTATCACACTGCCGTTTGAGATCGCAGAGAAGCCAGAGGAAATTCCGGCAGAAATGGACGGCGAAGTAAATATTGCCGGTCTGCATCTCCTGCTGGCAGAGGATAATGAACTGAATGCTGAGATCGCAAGGACATTATTGGAAGATGAAGGAGCCATCACAACCATTGTAAATGACGGACAGCAGGCAGTAGACATTTTTTCCAGAAATAAACCGGGCACTTTTGATGCGATTCTTATGGATATCATGATGCCAGAGATGGATGGACTCTCCGCAACAAAAGCGATCCGCGCACTTGACCGTGAAGATGCCAAAACCATCCCGATCATTGCCATGACTGCAAATGCCTTTGATGAGGATGAGAAGAAGTGTATGGAAGCAGGTATGAATGCACACCTGGTGAAACCGCTGGATATCCAGAAAATGAAAGAAGCTGTCTGCAGATATCTGAATAAACAAAATGATCGACAGGGAGACTGAGAATTGGGAGATTGCAGTCTCCCTGTGTTTTTGCTATAAAAAAACTCAGTAAAACAACAGATTTTCGTTACTATATGTTATGATAAAATTACAGGAATAAAAAATTCATGCAGGGGAGAGCGAGGATGAAAAAGAAGTTTTTATTTATGGCACTTGGTGTCAGTATGCTGGGCATTATGACGGGAAATTTTGTTAAAGCGGATGATGAAGTCCAGGAAGAAGAAAGTATCGTACAGCCGTACGAACATCAGCACAGAGATGTCGGGGAAACGATGTACAGAGAGGCTGCCAGGGTATTTGCGGGTGGAGATGGAACTGAGAACTCACCTTATGAGATCAGTTCTGCGGAGGAACTGCAGTATCTATCAGAACTCCTTTCGGATCCGGAGAATAGAAGTACGGAATATCGTACTCAAAATTATATCCTGACAGCAGATATCAGTCTTAATGATGCTTCTGATTATGAAAACTGGGGCACAGAGCGACCGGAGTATGACTGGAGATCGATCGGAGCAGAAGCGATGTTTACTGGTGTATTTGACGGAAACGGACATACGATCAGTGGCCTGTATCAGAATAGAGATCTTCAGGAAGACAACGCAGATGCTTCATCAGATTATAGCGGTTTATTCGCAGATGTATATTGTGCTACGATAAAAAATCTGAATCTGACGGATGTATATATTGAAGTATCAGGGGATGCTTCCAAAGCTGGAGGGATTGCCGGAAATGCAGCTAAAACGCAGATTCTGGACTGTACAGTAAATGGTACTGTGATTGGATATGATGGATATTACGGAGGAATTACCGGAAGTGCGTCTGGCACGATCAGTGGATGTGAGTTTGATGGAACTGTAAAAGCAGTAAAAGATTTGAAGAACGGGCAAAGCGGGCTGACTTACCTGGGGGGAATTACAGGAGATTTTTCATCAGCAGTATCGGCTGTGGAAAGTGACAGGGATGAAAATGCAGAAGATTTTGCAGGGATTGTGAATTGCGTGAATAAAGGAAATATAGAAGCAGAAAAAGGAAGTGCTTCTGCCCATTCCCTGGGAGGAATTGCAGGTTCGAATTCTGCCAGGATCACAGGCTGTGTAAACGAGGGAACGGTTGAAGCTAAGGTGAATGAAGAGGACTCAGAAGGAACCTCATTATCAGCAGGCGGAATTACGGGAGATTTTTCCGTGGTGGTCATGGGAGAGGATGGGATTCTCAGTGACTGTATAAATAATGGAACTGTTATATCTGATAATGCCAATACAGGAGGAATCACAGGTTCTGTGTATTTGTCAGATCCGAGATATACCGTTACGATTGAAAATTGCAAAAATGCAGGAAAAGTTTTTTCGACAAATCATTATTATGCTGGCATTGCAGCAGATGCATGTATAAAAACAGACAGTACACTTACTGTCTCGGGATGTACGAATGAAGTAGACTTTACAGAAGGAGAAGGTGCCGGGATCGTTCATCATCTGGCAATGCAGAAAGGAAATGTGGTTCTGTCTGACTGCGTCAATCATGGAAAGATTGTTTCATCCGGACAAAATGCAGCAGGTATTCTCTGTTATACAACAAATATAGGAAATGACTGGAATCTGGAACTTGAAAACTGTGAAAATACAGGAGACATCAGCAGTGAAGTAGAGGCAGGTGGAATTGCATGTTTTACGGCTTATTATAAGACTGAGGAAAATGCAAATACATCTTTTGCAATCAGGAACTGTAAGAATAGCGGAAATCTTTTTTCTCCGACTACGAATGGTTATATGGGCGGCATTCTTGCAGTTGATGGTTTTATGCTTACCAAAACAGAAATCGACGGATGCGAAAACAGTGGAAATATTTCATTCACGAAACAGTGGGTCATGGGAGAAGCAGATCTGAAAACAGAAAACGATGAGGGAGAAAAAGAAGATGCTCCTTTGTTCACTCTGTCTGTTATGGGAGGAGGAATTGTTGGCAGAATAGGGGAATCCGTACTGTTATCGGTTGATGCTGATAAGCCCTCCGAAAGTGAGATCAACAAAAAAGACGCCCTTGTTATGATCAGCAATTGTACCAATATTGGCTCGCTGAGTTATGAAGAGCCACAGAAAGGCGATGGCGTGACAGAAGAAGAATTCCAGAAAGCAAAAGCGGAACACTGGAAACCAAGTATGGGAGGAATCCTGGGAGACTGCTCCTGCACAAACGGTTTCAGCGTGAATTTTGAAAACTGCACTTACAGCACAGAGCGTGGTGTAGGAAATGTGGAACTTCCGGATATTACAAACTAGTGTGCTGTCTCATTGACTTTCAGTTAAATAACGCAGAATGTTTTTTCATCGACAAGGCGACTGAACGAGGCGATGCGGTGGCATCGTTGAGCGAAGTCAACGCAGTTCGATGGGAAAACAGGCAAGTTATTTAGCAAAATGTCAATGATACAGTACACTAGAGAAAATGGCTGCGGGAGATCAGGTTGCTGTAAATTTTTGTGAATTTCAAAAAAGGTCTTGACCTGAAGTTAAGTCGAGGCATTAGAATGTGCCTGAAATAAAAAAGGAGGCTAAATTATGTACACAAATACATTAAAACTTAACAACGGCGTTGAGATCCCTCAGCTGGGACTGGGAACCTGGTTTATTGATGATGATAAAGTCGCAGATGCGGTAAAGGCGGCGGTAGAAATTGGGTATCGCCATATAGATACTGCTCAGGCTTATGGAAATGAGCGTGGAGTTGGAGAGGGTGTCAGAACCTGTGGAATTCCGAGAGAGGAACTTTTTGTTGTATCCAAGGTTGCTGCAGAACACAAGACATATGAGGATGCAGCCAGAAGTATCAATGAAACTCTGGAAAAAATGGGCCTTGATTATCTGGACATGATGATCATTCACAGCCCGCAGCCATGGGTAGAAGTGAACCAGTCAGAGAACCGTTATGTAGAAGGAAACCGTGCAGCATGGAAAGCGCTGGAAGACGCATATAAAGCTGGAAAATTAAAAGCGATCGGTGTTTCAAATTTCCAGATCGGAGATATTGAGAGCCTGATGGAAACCGCAGAGATCAAACCGATGGTTAACCAGATCCTGCTTCATATCAGCAATACCCCGTTTGAACTGGTAGAATACTGCCAGAAGAACGGAATTGCAGTAGAAGCATATTCACCTATCGGACATGGTGAAATCCTGAAACAGCCGGAAATCGGAAAAATGGCGGAAAAATACGGTGTATCTGTTCCACAGCTCTGTATTCGTTATACACTGCAGCTTGGAACGATTTCCCTGCCAAAGACAGCAAATCCAAATCATATGAAGGCAAATGCAGAAGTTGATTTCGAAATCAGCCCGGAAGATATGGAGATTCTCAAGAACTTTAAAAAGATCGAGAGTTATGGAGCAAGCAGTGGATTCCCTGTGTATGGCGGAAAACTCTGATTAAAAAGAAAACGATAGAGTAAAGCATAAAAGCTGCTGGCGTGCAAGTCAGCAGCTTTTTGTAATATAAAATGTGACATGTGCCTCTGCATCTGTCAGAGGAATATTTACCCGGGTTGAAAAAACGCCGCGCTGGTTCTGTCCATAGTCAGTTGAGAAGCAGGGAAGAGACGATGCCATGACCAGTTCTTCGAAAGCCTCAGAATCTGTCTGCACGAGGAATTTGGAGGCGGGCATTTTTTCGCGGCAGAGAGTGTCCCAGAAGCCAAGTTCTATGCGGAGAAGAAAATTAAAACCATTGATTTCTTTGAAGGTAAGGGTTTTATGATGGGCAAGTTCATGGTCTGGCGGTACACATACAAACAGGTTTTCCTGCATAAATTCACTGCTGTTTTCCAGTGGAAATGGAAGGATTCCGATATCACAGGAACTGTCTTTCAGGGCAGCGAGAACTTCTTCATTCTGACAGATGACAGAGGAAACCATCATTCCCGGATGTTCGGCATTTAGTTTTGGCAGCAGTTTCCATAATGGAGCCGGGGCGCAGGAACGGATCATGATTGTCTTACGCCGGGTATCGAAAGCCTGAACCTGATCTACTGTCTGCTTTGCATCTGCGAGAAGCTTACGGGCATATTCTACAGTAAACCGACCAGTGTCGTTTAACTCTATTCTGTTTTTGCTTCGAGAAAAAAGTGGTACACCGAGGCTTTCTTCCAGATGCTGCATAGAGCGAGTGATGGATGGTGTTGAGATATGAAATTTCTCTGCAACACGGGACAATGTTCCAAGCTCTGCAAAAGATACAAATTGTTCCAGTTCGTATAGATCCAGCATGAGTATCCTCCTAAGTTACATTTCAGTTTCTGAAAAGCAGATTGCGATATAAATAGTGTACATTTTCAGATGGAAACTGTAAAGTAGAAAGTGAAAAAGGACTTATCGTAATTAGAAATTATATAGTTGCAGTAAGTGAAATGAAAAATCACATTTCAGAAGTTGGAGGTAAAGATCATGGAATATGTTACTTTGAACAACGGAATCAAAATGCCGAAACTTGGATATGGTGTTTATCAGACACCGCCGGAAGATACAAAACGCTGCGTACTGGATGCGATTGAGGTAGGATATCGCAGCATCGACACCGCACAGGCTTATTATAACGAAGAAGGTGTAGGAGCAGCACTCAGTGAATGCGGTCTGCCAAGAGAAGAGTTTTTCCTGACAACCAAGGTATGGATCACAAATGCCGGCTATGAGAAAGCAAAAGCTTCTATCGAAGAATCCATGAAAAAACTGCAGACTGAATATCTGGATCTTCTGCTGATCCATCAGCCATTTGGTGATTACTATGGAACCTATTGTGCAATGGAGGAACTTTACAAAGAAGGCAAGATCCGTGCGATCGGTGTATCCAACTTCGGACCGGACCGTTACCTTGATATCCAGCATTTTGCAGAAATAAAACCGGCTGTAAACCAGATCGAAACACATATATTCCAGCAGCAGAAAGTCGCAAAAGAATATCTGAAAAAATACGGCTGCCAGATTGAATCCTGGGGACCGTTTGCAGAAGGCCGCAAAGATATGTTTACAAATCCTGTACTGACAGAAATCGGCGCTAAATACGGAAAGACTGCCGCACAGACAGCTCTGCGCTTCCTGCTCCAGAGCGATGTGGTCATCATTCCGAAATCTGTTCATAAGGACAGAATGCAGCAGAATTTTGACCTCTTTGATTTCAGCCTGACAGCAGAAGAGATGGCTGCTATTGAGAAACTGGATGGTGGAGAAAGCCTGTTCTTCTCACACTATGATCCAAAAACAGTAGAGTGGTTTATGTCTATTCTGTGAGATTTATAAGAGAAATTTTTTTGTGAAAGGGGACGAAGATGATGGAAAAGCGTAGATTAAGAAATATTGAAGTATCTCCGATCGGTATCGGCTGTATGGGATTCAGTCACGGATATGGTGAGATCCCGACGGAAGAATACAGCATTGAAGCGATCCGCAAAGCATATGAATTCGGCTGTACATTCTTTGATACGGCAGAAGCTTATGGACCGAACATGCTTCCGGAAAACAAAGGCCATAACGAAAAGATTGTCGGAAAAGCAGTGAAAGATTTTCGTAAAGACATCGTCATTGGAACGAAATTTCATCTGGAAACAGCAGAAGCAAAGAGCAAAGGTGTGGAAACCACTATGTGGGAGCATCTGGAAAGATCTCTGAGAAACCTGCAGACAGACTATGCAGATGTGTATTATCTTCACCGCATCAACCCTGACATTCCAGTCGAGGAAGTTGCCGGTGTCATGGGAAAATTCATCGACGCAGGTCTGATCCGTGGATGGGGATTGTCTCAGGTTGATGTTGACGTGATTGACAGAGCAAATAAAGAAACTCCACTTTCTGCGATCCAGAATATTTATTCCATGGTAGAGCGTGGCGTAGAAGAAGCAGTAATTCCGTACTGCATGGAACACAACATCGGGCTTGTTCCGTTTTCACCGACAGCAAGTGGTTTCCTTTCCGGAAAAGTAACTGTAAATTCTGACTTCTCCCATAGCGACGATGTCCGCAAATTCGTTCCACAGCTCCGCAAAGAAAATATCGAAGCAAACCAGCCGGTGCTTGCACTGCTTGAGGAATATGCAGAGAAAAAAGCTGCAACCAAAGCCCAGATTTCACTGAGCTGGATGTTGCATAAATATCCAAATGTAGTCCCGATCCCTGGATCCAAGAACCAGGGAAGAATCCTCGAAAACCTCGGTTCCTGGAACGTAGAGCTGTCCGATGCAGAATTCCAGGTACTGGAAACAGCCCTTGATAAAATCCCTGTTCACGGTCACAGAGGATTCTCTGAACAGCAGGGAAACAGCATGGCGAACTGGGGTAAGAAATAATTGTTACGGTGAACAATAACAAATAATTTTATCTATTCATAAAATTCTGTTCTTCTAAGTTGGGTATAAGGCCGCGCTGCTCTTATGGCAGATGCGGCTTTAAGCTCGACATCAACATATAAAATCTGCTCGTTATCATTTGCTTTTGCAATTACATCCCCATTTGCATCAACAACGATGGATTCACCGGAAAAATCCATATCCCCTTCTGCGCCGACACGATTGCACATGGCAATGATAGTACTGTTATGAAAGGCCTGCACGCGAAGTTCCCATTCAAACATTTCAGAAGGTTCTGCTTTGGTATTTACAGTAGGGATCAGGATCAGATCTGCACCGTCTAAAGCTTCGGTTCGGATGCTTTCTGGATAATGCCGGTCAAAGCAGACGACAATTCCTATTTTTCCGAATTCTGTTTCAAAAACTTTGAATCCATCATCGGACGGAGTATAGTAGTCCTGCTCAAAGAATTTATCAGCCTGAGCAATATGTACCATTTTCTGGATGCCGGAAATATTACCGTTTTTGTCGATCAGAATGCTTGCGTCGTATGGCTTTCCATTTTCCAGAAGATAGATATTCGGGACAGCCATGATATGGTTTTCTCTGCATGTGTCACAGAATCTTCGGATAATATCTGAATCGAGGGAAATCTGATATTTCCTGACATCCTGCCCCGGATACTGCGGGAAAAATTCTGTAAGCTGTACTTCCGGAAACAAAACAAGATCTGCACCCTGGCTGGCAGCTTCTTTGACAGAGTTTATGCTTTTTTCTATATTAGATTCCATACTGCCGGAATCCGACATCTGTATTAATGCTAATCGCAAGGGTTTATCACCTTTCTGTGTGAATCTGTTTCAATTCATAGTTTCCTTATAGTTTGTGCCCCATTCTTTCATGGCATCGAGGATTGGACGCATAGTCTCGCCAAGATCACTTAATGCATATTCTACACGCGGAGGGACTTCGGCGTAGACAGTTCGTGTGATGATTCCGTCATCCTCCATGGATCTTAGTGAATCGGTCAGAACTTTCTGGCTGATTCCGTTGAGGCTTTTCTTTAATTCGTTAAATCTCCACGGGCGTTCCAGGAGATTTCTCATGATCAGCAGTTTCCATTTACTCCCAATTAACTGAACTGTAGTTGCTACAGGACATTCTGGTAATTCATCTTTTGTCAGCATGGGCATACCTCCACAATAGTATAAAATATGATGTAAGTTACTGAATACAGTGTAACATATGGAAATGTCACTGTCTATGGGTTACAAAAAAGTAACTATGTAATAAAAAAGTGTGTACTTATTTTTAAGAAAAAAGGCTGTTATGATGACAATGCAACAGGCGAGAGCCGTAAAATATTTATCATTTCAGGAGGTAACAACAAATGGCATTATTTAATCTGTTCGGATGGAGCAAGAAAGAAGAAACTCAGGTAAGTGCAGCATGCGGAACAGCGTGTGGAGCAGCAGGAGGAGAAGAGAAACCGGCAGCATGCGGAACAGCGTGCGGAGCAGCAGGAGGAGAAGAGAAACCGGCAGCGTGTGGAACAGCATGCGGCGCATCTGACAAGTAAGAAGAAATCATAGGAAGGAGAAGAATGGGATGAGTCAGTATTTTTCATTTCAGTGGCACATTACAGATGAATGTGACCAGCGTTGTAAACATTGTTACATTTTTTCAGGAGAAGGGTGCAAAGAACTGAAAAGCATGACCTGGAAACAGATGCAGGAAGTTGTATCCAACTGTGAGGATTTCTGCAAAGTTTATAACAGAAAGCCATATTTTTATATTACTGGCGGAGATCCCATTCTTCATCCTGATTTCTGGAAACTGATGGTACTCCTGAAAAGTAAAAATATTCCATTTACGTTAATGGGAAATCCATTTCATCTGGATGATGAAATATGCAGGATGATGAAAGTATGCGGCTGTGAAAAATATCAGATGTCGCTGGATGGAATGCACGAAACGCACGACTGGTTCCGAAAGCCGGGAAGCTTTGATCTTACACTGGAAAAAGTAGGATGTCTGAATCGTGCAGGAATTAAAAGTGTGATTATGAGTACGGTATCAAAAACCAATATGAATGAGATACCAGATATTATTGATGAAGTTGTAAAAGCGAAAGTTAAAGTTTTTGCATTTTCCCGTTATGTGCCTACCGGTGGAGAAGTTGATACCAGCATGACACCACAGGAATACAGAAAACTTCTGGAAATCTGTGATGCAAAATTTAAGGCATATGAAGCGGCAGGATGTGAGACTTATTTTAATAAAAAAGACCACTTATGGACGCTCTATGAATATGAAACAGGGCAGTTTAAGCTGCCGGAGAATACAAAGGATGGCATGATCTATGGAGGCTGTAATTGTGGAAACTGCCATATTACAATATCATCCAACGGAGATATCATGGCATGTCGAAGAGTTATGAACAGCAAAGTGGCAAACGTATTTGAAGACCGTCTGGCAGATACATGGATCTGCCAGATGGAGAAATACAGAGAATTTGATAAATTCAAAAAGTGCAGCAAATGTGAACTGAAAGCATGGTGCAGAGGATGCCCGGCGGTAGCCAATGGAATGACAGGAGATTTCTATGGGGCAGATCCTCAGTGCTGGAAAACAAGAAATGAGATTACAGGAGAAGAATTATAATGGATTTAGTGACTTGTCTTAAAAAAATGGAATTAGTAGGAGTGCTGGCTTTTGCTACAGTAGACAGCGAAGGTGCTCCGCAGATCAGAAATATCAGTGCGATACATTATGAACCGGATGCGATTTATTTTTTTACAGCGAGAGGAAAAAATTTCTGTCAGGAACTGATGGACGATGGAAGAGTGCAGATCCTCTGTTATACAAAATATAAAGAAATGATCCGTATGTCCGGAAAAGCATATGCAGTAAAAGAGGAAGAGCAGGAGAAATGGCGTGATAAGATTTTTGAGGAACAGCCGTATCTTGCAAACGTATATCCGGGAGATACCAGAAATATCGGAATCGTATTCTGTATCAACAAAGCTCAGATAGAGTATTTCAATCTTGGAGTGAATCCGATCTTTCGGGAAACTTATCTGATGGGAGATGCAAAAAGCACTGCAAAAGGCTATTATATAATAAAAGACTGCATTGGCTGTGGAACATGCCAGAATGTCTGTCCACAGAACTGCATTGATGCGGGAAATCCTTATGTGATTGAACAGAATCATTGTCTGCACTGTGGAGCTTGTCATGAAAACTGCCCGGTGAATGCAATTGAAAGAAGATAGAAAAGCAGGTAATTATTTTGGATAAAGGTGAAAAGATTTATGTTTTTTAAGAAGAATGGTTCTGCAGAAAGTGATACAGATAAATTACTGCAAATAAAAGAAAAACTAGATGAGGCGGAAGCAGTTGTAATTGGCGCAGGGGCAGGACTTTCCACATCGGCTGGATTTACATACAGTGGAGAGCGATTTGAACAGTATTTTGGGGATTTTGGAAAGAAATATGGATTTTCAGATATGTATTCCGGTGGATTTTATCCATATGAAACATTAGAAGAATACTGGGCATACTGGAGCCGTTATATTTATGTCAACCGATATATGGATGCACCGAAACAGGTATACAACAGACTGTATGAACTGACAGGACAAAAAGATTATTTTGTGCTGACAACGAATGTAGACCAGTGTTTTCAGAAATCTGGATTCGATAAGCAGAGGCTGTTTTGTACGCAGGGTGATTATGGGCTTTTTCAGTGCAGTGAACCATGCCATCAGGAAACTTATGATAACGAAGAAGCAGTAAAAAATATGGTATTGAGCCAGGGATTTCAGATTGAAGAAGGAAAGCTGATAAAGCCGGAAAATACAACTGTGAAAATGAAAATTCCTGAAGAGTTGATTCCGCGTTGCCCGAAGTGTGGAAAACCGATGAGTATGAATCTTCGGGCAGATAATACATTTGTAGAAGATGAAGGATGGCATCGGGCAGCAGAAAAGTATCAGTTGTTTTTGCAGAGGCACGAAGATCTGAAGGTTTTATTTATAGAATTGGGCGTAGGGTATAACACCCCCGGTATCATTAAATATCCTTTCTGGCAGATGACAAATATATGGCCGCAGGCAGAATATATCTGCCTGAATTATGGGGATGCATATGCACCGACAAAGATAAAGAAAAAATCACTTTGTATCAACGGAGATATTGGCGAAATTCTTGAAAGATGTTAAAGAAACAGAGGAGAAAATGATTTCGTAAAGGAGACGACAGAACAGTGGAACTGATGGACATTATTAAAGCCAGACACTCTATCAGAAAATATACGGAGAAGCAGATCAGTCGTGATGATCTGGAAAAAATTCTGGAAGCAGGAAATTTTGCACCAAATGCAGGCGGCGGGCAGAGAAGCATGCTGGTTGCTGTACATAATAAGGAATTGACAACATATATAGGAAAGCTGAATATGGCAGATTTTGACCGAACACATCTGGCTGGCAGTTATGTTTCAAAGGAGCAGCCGAGTACGATCGATGATCCAACTATTAAAAATGGTTTTTACGATGCCCCAACAGTTGTCTGTGTATTCTGCCAGGATAATTTCCTTTTTAAGACGGCTGATGCGTTTTGCATGATGGAAAATATGCTTCTCCAGGCAACAGAACTTGGAATTGCTTCCTGTATTATTTCAAGAGGGCAGGAGACATTTGCTTCTGAAGAAGGAAGACAACTCATGAAACAGTGGGGAGTACCGGAAGGTTACACATGTCAGGGATTTGTGATTCTTGGATATATTGATGGTGAAACGCCGCACAGTAAACCAAGAAAACCAGGTAGAATAAAAATTATAGAGTGTGGAGAACTGGGATAAGAATAAATGTGATAGAAAGCGGTAAATTATAGTATGATGACAGAAGCGTAAATTGCAGGTGTGTGATTTGCGCTTTTTTTAAGTTGAGACTAAAAGGTTGTATCTGGAGTGCATAAATGATAATATAATTATATATAATATATTATCTAATTTAAATAAAAAATAACTGTTTTGGATAAAATATTAGAAGTTATAAAGGAGCGAAGATATGGAACAGTTTGTATGGGAAACAGCAGAGGAACTTGATCAGAAACTTGCACAAAGAGTACGGAATATCCGGAAGCGTCGTTCTATCTCTCAGGAAAAACTGGCTTCTATGAGCGGGGTAAGTTATGGTTCAATCAAAAGATTTGAGACTTCAGGCCAGATTTCACTGATATCCCTCACAAAGATCGCTATGGCACTGGATATAGCAGATGAACTCAGAAATCTTTTTAAAAAGGTACCTTACAAGGATATTCAGGAGGTCATAAATGAGACAAGATAATGCATTGCAGGTATATTATGATGAAAAATTTGTAGGGACACTGGCAATAACAGCTGACCATAAAGCGGCATTTCAATATAGTGAAGAGTGGTTGGAAAATGGTTTCTCAATTAGTCCATTTTCACTACCTTTGAAAAAACAGGTATTTGTTCCAACAAAAGATTACTTTGATGGGCTCTTTGGTGTGTTTGCAGACAGTCTTCCGGATAACTGGGGACGATTATTATTGAATCGATTACTCCAAGAACATAAACAGAACCCGGATGAATTGACAGTTCTGGATCGACTGGCAATAGTTGGAAAATCTGGAATGGGAGCACTGACATATTATCCGGAAAGGAGCTTTTCGGAGCAACATAAACATGTAAACCTGGATGAATTGGCAGAAGAGTGTGAGAAAATATTGAATACGGAATACTCATCAGATAAATTGGATGAATTATACCGCCTTGGTGGCACGAGTGGTGGTGCCAGACCAAAAATTATGACAACAATCAATCAAGAAGAGTGGATTATAAAATTTCCTGCACATGTAGATGGAAAAGATGCAGGAAAGATGGAATACGACTATTCATGCTGTGCCAGACAATGTGGTATCACAATGAGTGAAACGAGACTTTTTCCATCCGACAAATGTAAAGGTTATTTTGGAATCAGACGATTTGACAGAGAGACTGATGGAAAAAGAATTCATATGCTGACGGCAGCAGCACTTCTGGAACTGGATTTCGAACAACCAAGTCTGGATTATCACAGTCTGATGAAACTTACAAAAATTCTGACCAGAGATAATAATGAGGATGTAGAAAATATGTTCCGCCGGATGTGCTTTAATGTATTTGCACATAATCGGGATGACCATTTAAAGAATTTCACATATTTATATGACGAAGTAAATGATCAATGGAGACTAAGTCCAGCGTATGATCTTACTTATAGTAATACTTATTACGGAGAGCATACAACCACAGTTGATGGAAATGGACGAAATCCAGGCAGGAAAGAACTTCTGGCAGTAGGTATTGCGGCAGGGATGAGAAAGAGTAATTGTGAGAACATTATAGATACGACACAGGCATGTGTTTCTCAGATGCTTGGGGAGTATTTGGTAATGTAAAACGTCACGTGAGCCTCGTCATCCGACAGTGGAATATTCACCCGGGTTGAAAAAACGCCGCACTGGTTCTGAACGGAGCAGGAAATTAAAACCGTTGATTTCTTCGAAAGTAAGGCTTTCATAATGTGCAAGCTCATGCTCCGGCGGCACACATACAAACAGATTTTCCTGCATAAATTCACAGCCGTTTTCCAGTGGAAACGGCAGGATTCCGATATCGCAGGAACCGTCTTTCAGGGCAGCGAGCACTTCGTCATTCTGGCAGATGACAGAGGAAACCATCATCCCCGGCTGCTCTGCATTTAATTTCGGCAGCAGCGACCATAGCGGGGCAGGTGCACAGGAGCGGATCACAATCGTTTTGCACCGGGCATCAAAAGCCTGGACCTGATCGATTGTCTGTTTTGCGTCTGCAAGAAGTTTGCGGGCATATTCTACAGCAAAACAACCAGTGTCGTTTAACTCAATCCTGTTTTTGCCGCGGAAAAACAGCGGCACACCAAAGCTTTCTTCCAGATGTTGCATGGAACATGTAATAGATGGTGTTGAGATATGGAATTTTTCTGCGACACGTGACAGTGTTCCAAGTTCTGCAAAAGATACAAATTGTTCCAGTTTGTATAGGTTCAGCATAAGGATTCCTCCTGAGCTACATTTCATTTTCTGAAAAGCAGATTGCGATATAAATAGTGTACATTTTCGAGAGGAAACTGTAAAGTAGAAAATGAAAAAGGACTTTGTAATTAGAAAGTTACTGTGAACGGAGCGAACAGTAACTTTAGAAATTATGTAGTTACAGTTAGTGAAATGAAGAATTACATTTCAGAAAATTGGAGGTAAAAAGCATGGAATATGTAACTCTGAACAATGGAATCAAAATGCCGAAACTTGGATATGGTGTTTACCAGACACCGCCGGAAGACACAAAACGCTGTGTGCTGGACGCAATTGATGTAGGATACCGCAGTATCGACACCGCACAGGCTTATTACAATGAAGAAGGGGTAGGAGCAGCACTCAGCGAATAGACAATGTTGATACCGTCATCGTTGCTGTTGGTGTGAGACCGGAAATGAGTATTTTGAACTGTGTGGAAAATCTTACCTGTAAAGTGCTCAAAGTTGGCGATGCCAATGGAGTGAAAAACGGATACCTGGGAATCAAGGATGGATTTGAAGCGGGACTTAATGCATAAATAAAACAAAGGAGACAAAAGCCATGGAGAAAATGATCACAGGTGCATGCCTGGATATAAACATACAGTTTTTGCAAATATCTCTGAAGAATTTGCACAGCACAGCATCATCTGTATTGCACCGAGTAAAACCTTCAATGTTGCCGGAATGATGACCTCCAATATCATTATCCCGAACGACGAGATGAGAGAAAAAGCTCACACTTATCGTGAAGATCAGGCGGTTTACTTCTGCAATATCGCAGGTTATGAAGCTTGCAGAGTTGCCTACAATGAATGTGAAGACTGGCTGGAAGAACTGATTCAGGTACTGGATACAAACAGAAAACTGATCAAAGACTTCATGAAAGAAAAATTCCCTCAGATTAAAGTATTCGAACTGGAAGGAACTTATCTTCAGTGGCTTGACTGCAGAGGACTGGGAATGGATTACAAAGAACTGGAATCCTTTATGCAGAAAGAAGCTTATGTATTTACAGACGAAGGTTATGTATTCGGAGAGCCAGGAGAAGGCTTTGAACGAATCAACTTCGCGTGCCCGACACAGGTACTGGAAGATGCCTTAAACAGAATGTATGATGCATGGACAAAAAGACAGGAAAGATAAGAGGGACTGATATTATGGGTAATCAGGGATTGACTTCACAGTTAAAACAGGTACTTGGCTTCAAAGAACTCTTCAGTACTGCAGTAGGACAGATCATGTGTAAATTCTTCCCTTGTCTTTGATGTGACAATCCCCATTTTATAATCCAGGCTTAGAAGATTTTTCAATAATTCAATGATTCCGTCAAATACTTTAATGGTATTTGTATAGTTACGCATATTTTTATCCCATAATTCTATCGCATAGGAAGTGTCTTTTATCTCAAGTTTTTTCAAAGCGTCTGTTCCTGTAATACCTAACGCAAATCTTAGTTCAGAACATGGTATCTTTCTCCCGGACAATTCCTTTATAGTTTCCTGTAAAGAATGTAATACAGCATATTCCGTATCAATCAGAGTACCGTCAATGTCAAAAACAATATGCTTATACTTCATGCTGCCACCTTTCCCTGCCTGTATCAAAATAACGTATTACCCTGCATGGATTCCCTACTGCAACACAATTAGGAGGGACAGGGCGGGTAACTACGCTTCCAGCCCCTATCACGCTGTTTTCTCCTATAGTGACTCCGGGAAGAAGAATACAGCCGCCGCCAATCCAGACGTTGTTTTCTATCTCTATCGGACGTGCATAGGTTTTGAAAAATGTTGTCTGACGTTCCATCCAATCCGGCACAAGCCTTTCCTGTGGCAAGACAGGATGTGAAGATGTATATATCTGCACATTTGACGCAATCAATACCCTGTCACCAATTCGGATAGTTTTGTTATCCACAAAGGTACAATTCATATTGATTATCACATCATTTCCCAAAAATATATTTTTTCCATAGTCACAATGAAAAGGCGTGTCGATTAACACGTTTTCTCCTATTCCACCCAACAGCTCCCGAAGAATAGAAGTGCGTTTTTCTATATCTCCATAATCAGAAAAATAATATTCCCTTGTTAATTCCCTTGTGCGGGCAATCTGCTTTAACGTATCGCTGTCTGCAGTTTCCAAAAAATCACTGGATTCGTAATACACAATATTCCTCCTTAACGAAAACTGTTTTCCACAATACCCGGAAGCAGAGAATAGATAGAACAGCCGATCTGATTTTCAAACTGTTCTTTAATCTCTAAAATCCTTTTCCACCTGTCTATTGTCGCCGTGTGAACACCGTACCGTATTGTCACATCTACAAATCTCTTTTCCAAAAGACAGAATCCCGTCGGCATAGCCAATGCGTCACATAATTGTACAAGATGGTCATAATCATCATATACCGCATTTGCAACAAATTCTTTCATAAACAGGTAATCCTCATCACTAACATCAAACACACCGATAGATGTGGCAATATCCTGAATCATAAATGCGTGGGATATACATATTTGTGCAGCTTTTTCCCATCCGCGCTCCATACAGTACCGATAGCCGTCTATCAGATGCCTTTCCGAACTCACTCCGGCATAGCGGCCAATATCATGCAATAACCCGAAAATATATGCCTGTTCAGAAGATAAATCTTTACAATGTGATGCAATGTTTTTACAGGCTTCGGCTACAAACCGGGAATGATCTGCCCATGCTCCCGGATTGGATTCTGACGCTTCCCTTAATGCCAATTCTGCGGTTTGAAGGTTCAACTCCATTTTTAACTCCTTTCAAAAGGGCGGGGCCGAAAAATAAAACGCCCGGCCCTTTATAATGAAATATTTGCAGACAAATCAGCAATCCCCTGCATAGTACGAAACAATGTTCATATAGTCCGTTGGATTCGGAATTTCTAAAATAAGACACAGACAGTTTTTGTTTTGGAAGTATTGTCGCCACAAACTGTCCTGTATCTTTTCTTCCCCATTAATGTTTTGTTTTTTACCGTTCGGGCAGAGCATATATACTTTGTCAATGCAGGCATTGACAGTATCTAAAAAATTTTTCATGTTCAGAATGTTTAGTTTTATCACTTTGCGTTCACCTCCTGTAAATTGCTGATTTACTTTACAGGTATCATTATAATGCAAAAGACATAGGAAAAATATTTCTTTTCCGCCATTACATATCACTATTCTGCCATTTTTTTCTATATTCTGTAGGTGAACAATATGCATATTCCCGAAAAACTTTTCCAAAATAACTGCTGCTCCCTAAACCGCACTCATGGCTGATAACGGTAATAGGTTCCTGCCCCTTTGCCAACATCTGACAGGCAATTTGTAGACGATAAGTTGTTATATACTCTACGGGTGTCATGTGTAGACAGTCATGGAACACTCTATAACACTCCCTTTCGCTTAGATATGCTGCCGCAGCAAGTTCCGGAATAGATATTTTTTCTCTGTAATGTTCATGAATGTATATCATCATCAACTTTATTTTATCGTTGCTTTTGTTATGTTCCCCTTTCTTTTCACGCATAGAGCAAGATAGTTCAAAAAGCATGAGCCATATTTCAGTTAGGGCTTCCCGCAGTTTTATTTCATATCCAAATTCATCACTGGATAAACGAAATGAGGCAGCAAGCAATTTCAAAATTCTTTCTTCTTCTGCATTGCCCGGAAAAAGCGGGATTACCTCAATCTGCGGGGCTGTTATGACAGGCGCAATATATTTTTGTTCAATCCTGCTTCCCTGTTCTCCGGCAAGTAAGGAAACATCGAAAATATGAAGTAGCTGTATATTCTTTTCTCTCTGCGATATTGCTTTTGTCATATGGAGTACATTGGGATTTATCATGCCGCCGCTTCCAGCCGGAAACAATATTTTTCCTCCTGGCGTATCATATTCAATGCTGCCGCTTTCCATATAAAAAAGTTCCACTGTCCTGTGCCAGTGCCACGGTACATAACCCCCTATATACTTGTCAAGTTCTGCCCTCGAAGCGATATAGGGAAAATCTTTTTCAAAATCTGGAAGCAATTCTTCCTTGCTTCCGGTATAAAATTCAATGCTATGGATATTTTTCATGTCTGTTCACCTGTACATCTGGGATTTTGTATCTACTTTATAGGTTAAATATACGGAAATCCATTTTAAATTTTCGGTTTGTAGTTTTAAAAGTTTTTTCGCCATTGTTTCTTAGGTTCATATTTTCCACAATCATCACAGGTATACGGCCAGTTGATTTTCCATTCAAAATATTCATCTCTGGTAATCACACCGGATTTCAGTTCATCCATTCGAACCACCCATTCTTTTAGAAAATCATTCAGAACTCCATAATCAAACCACATACAGACAGGAGCATGAACCGGCCAACTATCATTGTCGTGATAGTAAACGGAAGTGTCTGCTACTTCATTGCATTTTTCACCAGGAAATTTCCGAGGAAGAAACAGATGCAGGGCAGATGGATTAAATTCATCCAGCCAGAAAAGCAGTTCCATCATTTCGGAAGCGTCACGTCCAGCGGTATCATAGAGGGTATAAGGATTAACATCAAGAGCCTTAGCCATTTTATCAACCAGATCTTTTTTTGGAACACGAACACCTTTTTCATATTGTACAATTCTATGCTGATCGGTCAGTCCGATCTTCTCTGACAGTTCTTTTTGTGTCATTTTCCGGAATGTCCGGATTTTTTTTAGTTTCAGATTAAAATTCATAAAGTCACCTCTGCATTAGTCCTGATAAACATCCATAGAAGATAGTAAAATCAAGAAATGAATAACTATTTGTCCATATTATAACACAAGATAGCAGAAAATCAATAAAAAAGAGTACAAAAAAGAACCTAAAACGCATGAAGTGCTATTGACATTAGCAGTAACTGGGGATATAATGGCATTAAATCGAAATAGGTACAAAAATGTATACCTACAAAAACTTTTGATTGTTGAACCTTGAAAATTAAATGAGCTGTATGGGTGCCTTTCGGGGCTTAAAGGTAACACAGGATTCCACCGCTGTATCAGAGAGTAGTATGTGGAAACCGAAGATACTCCGGCAACGGCTGGTATGCCCCCGAAGAAGCTGCCAGTATTCAGAAAGATTTCTGATAGAGGTCAATTGTACCGTTGATAATCACATTGCCGGTAGAATAGTTAAAGAAGATATTCACATCCAACTCACCGGTGCGGCTATTGCCAAAACGCCCATTCAGCCCAAAACCGCCTACCCAAGGAGCTACAGTGTTTCCAAGACGCTGTTTCAAAGGATTTCCATTCTCATCGGTCTGTATTTTCAATCCGCCAGGATAGTAAGAACCTCCTGTTATCGTAGGGCTGTTGTCTTTCATGCCATCTTTCAGCACCCATTGTTTATCGCCCCATACCAATTCTCCGGTCGGATTGGTAACAGGATCATATACTGTATAATATCCATTGGTACGGAATCCCCATACTTCACCCAGACGTCCACCCTCTTCCACACGGAAATCTTCATATTTGGAAATAGTGCTTCCTGCCCAATTGCTACTCTGCCAAGGGCTGTCGGTGGTCAATTTGTCAATTCGGTTTCGGTTGTAGGCAACATTGGCAGTAAAGTTCAAGCTGAAGTTTTTCGTATCTACCAATACTGCATCCATCGACATTTCAATACCTTTATTCGAAGTCTGTCCAAAATTCTGATACTGATAAGAATAACCGGAGTTACCGGGTATCTCCGCCTTCATCAGCAAATCTCTGGTCGTATTCCAATATACATCTACCGAACCCGAAATACGATTGTTCCAAAAACCATAGTCAATACCCAAGTTACGGGTAACGGTAGTCTCCCATTTCAACTTTGGATTATAAAGATAGGTCCCATGTTCCAACATAGGTGTACTAGTTCCATTGAAGAAAGGATTACGGGAATCATTGCCACTCAACGAGTAAGTAGTATAAAGAAGCCCTGAATTAATCCGGTTGTTACCAGCCGTACCAAAACTCAAACGCAATTTCAATGCAGACAACCAATCCTTTGTATTAGCCATAAACGCCTCATCGGAAATACGCCATGCCAATGCGGCAGAGGGGAAAACGCCCCAACGGTTTCCATCTCCAAACTTACTGGAACCATCGGCACGTACCGTTACCGTAAGCAGATACTTGTCCATCATCGTGTAATTGACACGCCCGAAGAATGAAAGCATGTTCTCTTCTGCAGAGATAGTAGACTGGTTCGGCAATGCCGTGC
>OLOX01001159.1_pt1 | contig 26079 bp, 20 predicted proteins | sample 1672091 | NCBI WGS metagenome assembly OLOX01 (sample SAMEA3136644, study PRJEB25190) | human gut metagenome | reverse complement strand
CCGAGGCTATGCAGGAAGTGTTGGCGGAAGGTGCAATGATCGCCTGAACCCGCCCGGGGATAATGTCACCTGTTTTAGGTGACATTATCCCCGTCCCCCGTCATCTGTCCCCCGTCATCTTATCTGGTCACAGCAAAGAAAAGGGAGCTCCGACATTTGCCGGAGCTCCCTTTCGCGCAAGGTGACAAGCGAGAGATCACTCTCCGTTGTACATTTCCTTGAGTTTGAGCAAATGAGCATGACGTGCCATGGCGTTTTGCTCGTTCTTTTCGAAGAGCTCGGTTGCGCGCTCGGGGAACTCGCGCGTCAGACGGCTGTAGCGGGCCTCGTTCATGAGGAACTCCTGGTATCCACCAGCCGGCTCCTTGGAGTCGAGGGTGAACTTCTTACCAGGTTCGGCAGCCGGGTTATAGCGGAAGAGATTCCAGTAACCGCAATCAACGGCTTTCTTCATCTCGGTATCGCAGCAGGCCATGCCGCCCTTGATGGAGTGCATCTCGCAGGGGCTGTAACCGATAATGAGAGAGGGACCGTCATAGGCCTCAGCCTCGTTGATGGCCTTGAGCGTCTGGGCCGGGTTGGCGCCAATGGCAACCTGTGCGACGTATACGTAACCGTAGGTCATGGCAATCTCGGACAGGCTCTTCTTCTTGATGTCCTTGCCCGCGGCTGCGAACTGAGCGACCTGACCGAGGCGGGACGCCTTGGAGGACTGACCGCCCGTGTTCGAGTAGACCTCGGTATCGAAGACGAAGATGTTCACGTTCTCCTTGCTGGCGATGACATGATCGAGACCACCGTAGCCGATGTCGTACGCCCAACCATCGCCACCGAGAATCCAGAAGCTCTTCTTGGTAAAGAAGCTCTTGTCCTCGAGCAGTGACTTGGCGAGATCGGATCCATCGGCTTCGAGCGCGGTAACGAGGGCTGCGGCCGTCTCCTTGCTGGCCTGTGCATCGTTGCGCGCCTCGAGCCAGTTCTTCGCGGCGAGCTTGACGGCATCATCTGCATCGCTCGAGTCGATGAGAGCCTGCGCCTTGACGGCAGCACGCTCCTGCTCAGCCATGTAGCCGAGATACATGCCCAGACCATGCTCGGCGTTGTCCTCGAACAGCGAGTTGTTCCATGCGGGACCATGTCCATCGCGGTTGACCGTGTATGGCGCGATGCCACCAGGATTACCCCAGATCGAGGAGCAGCCGGTTGCGTTCGAGATATAGAGACGATCGCCGAAGAGCTGGGTGAGCAGGCGCGCGTACTGCGTCTCTGCGCAACCAGCGCAGGCACCGGAGAACTCGAGCAGCGGTTGCTTGAACTGGCTGGCTTTGACGTTGGTCGTACCGGCAAGCTCGGGCTTCTCGGTAATGTTGGCAACGCAGTAGTCGAAGACCTTCTGTTGAGGAAGCTCGTCCTTGATGGGCATCATCGTGAGCGCATCACGCGGACAGGCGGTTACGCAGACGCTGCAGCCCATGCAATCGAGCGGACTGATAGCCAACGTGTACTTGAGACCGGCTTCCTTGGCCTCCTTGCCGTTGGCATCGAGCAGCTGCATGTTGGCGGGAGCAGCCGCGACCTCGGCGGCGTCGAGCGCGAAGGGCCTGATGGCGGCGTGTGGGCAGACATAGGAGCAGTTGTTGCACTGAATGCAAATCTCCGAATCCCAGCGTGGAACCGTGACGGCAACGCCGCGCTTCTCGTAGGCCGAAACGCCCAGCTCGAACTGGCCATCCGCATGGTCGACAAAGGCCGAAACCGGAATGTCATAGCCGTTCATCGTGTTGATGGGCTGCATAATCTCTTTGACCTGCTTGACGAGGGCCGCGGGGCCCTCGATCTGCTCCTCGACGGGGTCGCTTGAGGCGCTCTTCCAACTGTCGGGGATATCGACCATCGTGAAAGCGGTGGCACCGGCGTCGATCGCCTTGTGGTTCATCTCAACGACATTTTGGCCCTTCTTGAGGTAGGACTTGGTCGCCGCGTCTTTCATGTATTCGATCGCCTCGGCCTGCGGAAGCACGTTGGCGAGTGCGAAGAAGGCGGACTGCAGGGTAGTGTTGGTGCGCTTGCCCATACCAACACTAGCCGCAAGATCGATGGCATCGATCATGTAAAGCTTGATGTTGTTGTCAGCGATGTAGCGCTTGTCTTTGCTGGAGAGGTGGTTCTCGAGCTCCTCGAAATCCCACTGGGAATTGATGAGCAGCGTACCACCCGGCTTGACGCCGGCGACGATGGGGAAGCCCTTGGTGATGTATGCGGGCACATGGCAGGCGACGAAGTCGGCCTTCGTGATGTAGTACGGCGAGCGGATGGGGGAATCGCCAAAGCGCAGATGGCTGATGGTCACGCCGCCCGTCTTCTTGGAGTCGTACTGGAAGTACGCCTGGATGTACTTGTTGGTGTGATCGCCGATGATCTTGATGGAGTTCTTGTTCGCACCAACCGTACCGTCGCCACCCAGACCCCAGAACTTGCACTCGATGGTGCCCGGTGCCGCCGTATTGGGGCTATCCGGATTCTCGGGAAGGGAGAGATGGGTGACATCATCGTTGATGCCGACGGTGAACTCACGGGCGGGATTGTCCTTTTCGAGCTCCTTGTAGATGGCGAAGGCACTCGAAGGCGGCGTGTCCTTGCTACCGAGACCGTAGCGGCCGCCGACGACGGTGATACCGGTACGACCTGCCTCGAAGAGCGCGGAAACGACATCTTGGTACAGGGGCTCGCCGATGGAGCCCGGCTCCTTGGTGCGATCCATGACGGCAATCTTCTTGACCGTGCTGGGCAGAACGTTGACGAAGTGATCGATGGAGAAGGGACGATAGAGCCGAACCTTGATGAGGCCAACCTTCTCGCCATGCGCGTTGAGGTAATCAACGACCTCCTCGACGACATCGCAGAAGGAACCCATGGAGATGATGACACGGTCTGCGTCAGGTGCACCGTAGTAGTTGAACAGGCCGTAATCCGTACCGAGCTTCTCGTTGATCTTGTTCATGTACTCCTCGACGATGGCGGGAAGCTCGTCGTAGGCGGCGTTGCAAGACTCGCGATGCTGGAAGAAGACGTCGTCGTTCTCATGCGAGCCACGCGTGTGAGGATGCTCGGGATTGAGGCAGTGGTCGCGGAACGCCTTGACCGCGTCCATGTCGACCATGTCTGCGAGGTCCGCGTAATCCCACTGGGCGACCTTCTGAACCTCGTGGGAGGTGCGGAAGCCATCGAAGAAGTTGAGGAAAGGCATGTGACCCTTGATGGCGGCAAGATGCGCCACCGGCGCAAGGTCCATGATCTCCTGGACGTTGCTCTCGGCGAGCATGGCGAAGCCCGTCTGACGACAGCTCATGACATCGGAGTGATCGCCGAAGATGTTGAGCGCATGGGTCGAAAGCGTGCGTGCGCTTACATGAAAGACACCCGGTAGCTGCTCGCCGGCAATCTTGTACATATTGGGAATCATGAGGAGCAGACCCTGGGATGCCGTGTAGGTGGTGGTGAGAGCACCCGTGCCGAGCGATCCATGCACCGCACCCGCGGCGCCGCCCTCGGATTCCATCTCGATGACCTTTACCTCTGTTCCGAAGATATTCTTGGTCCCATGTGCGGACCATTGATCGACGAGGTCTGCCATGGGGCTTGACGGGGTAATGGGGTAGATGGCCGCAACTTCCGTGAACGCATAGGATACGTACGCTGCGGCAGTGTTGCCATCCATCGACTTGAATGTTCTCTCCATGTCTTCCTCTCTCCTTGGGTCATCTTAGTTATGTGCAATTCACATAAAGTAATAGCATAGCGTATTGAGAACACGAGAAACGTGCGGCAGACCACAAACCGGTGCGCGTACAATGTGGTTCGGCAAAGCAATGCGGTCGCTTCTTCGGGATTTTCCACGGCCAGATACAGGACATTAAGGAAATCGACACTTTCGCGCAAATCATCTACGCGTATAATTTTCCGGCGAAATATGCGTACGCATACCAGGGTCCTAATCGGTATAGCTTGGAGACGAGCATGTCGCATTTCAGAGTCGATCATCTGACATTTTCATATTCCAATGCCGCGACGGCGGCACTTAAGGACGTGAGCTTGGACATCGAGCCAGGATCCTATTTGCTGCTATGCGGTAGAAACGGATCGGGAAAGACGACCTTGCTACGCCATTTCGCTAGCTGGGCGGCACCGGAGGGCATACGCTCGGGATCCGTCCTTCTCGATGGGATCGCCCTTGACGAAGTCGGGGAGAGCGAGCAGATCAGCAAGGTTGGTTTCGTGGGCCAAAATCCCAATCGGCAAATCACCCAGAAGACTGTTCTTGACGAGCTCGCTCTCGGCCCTCGCATGGTCGGATGCGATCACTCGACCATGCAGTCCAGGATTGCCGAAACGGCTGCCTATTTTGGGATCAAGGACTGGCTCAACCGTGATGTCGACGAACTCTCCGGCGGTCAAAAGAGGCTTCTGAACCTCGCTTCGGCCATGGTCATGAATCCCGATGTCCTCATCCTCGACGAGCCCACCTCACGGCTTGACCCCATTGCGACGAGCACGTTCCTATCCCTGATTCGCAACATCAACTACGAGCTCGACGTCACGGTCGTCATCAGCGAGCGGTCCTTCGAACGGGTCTACACCGATGCCGATGAGGTCATCATCATGAACGAGGGAGAAATCGCGTATCGCGGCTCCACTCAGGACGTGGCCAAGAAGCTCTACCTGAGCAATGACCCGATCTCCTATGCGCTTCCCTCTGCTATCCGCATCTTCCATGGCGTTCACCCCGCGGTTAACTCCGAGACATTTCCCGTAACCGTTCATGGGGCCCGCAGGTGGATGAGGAAGGAATTCAAGCTCAAGGGTGCATCGCGGCGTCACCTACCGGACAAGCGCATGTCCGGAAACGTCGACAAGAGGACGATGCTCAAGCTCGATAACGTTCACTATGCCTACGGAAGCGGCGATGAGGTCCTTCGTGGCACGACGCTTTCCATCACTCAGGGCAGCGTCCATGCCATCGTCGGCAATAACGACGCGGGAAAGACGACTCTGCTCAAGATTGCCAAGGGACTTTTGGAGCCACGCCAGGGCGATGCGAAGGTGTACGATCGCGTGCGTGGACATTGGGTGAAGACGAGTCAGTGCGATGGCATCATCGCCACGCTTCCCCAGGATCTCGACGACTTCTTCGTCAATGACACGGTGCACGAAGAGTTGCGCTGCGCCTTTTCGAACGAGCGCCTCTCGCCCGAGGAAGTGGATTTTCGAATACGCGAATTTGCCCACGGCATCGGCATAACGCCCCATCTCGACAAGAATCCACGCGAGCTTTCCTGCGGAGAGCGCAGGCTTGTCGCCATCGCCCGAACGGTGATGTCCGAAGTCGGCATACTCATCCTCGACGAACCGACGATGGGGGTCGATCCCTTTGCCCAGCGCAAGTGCGGAAAGCTCCTGCACGAGCTCGCGAAGCGCGGTGTAACCATTCTCATCGCCTCCCAGGACCTCAAGTTCTGTGCCGAATACGCGACGAACGTTTCACTACTATTCAACGGGACCATTGCCACGACCAGTACCCCCCAGGCGTTCTTCTCGTCGAACACCCTCTACACGACCGAGGCAAGTCGCATCAGCAGGGTTCTGTACTCCAATACCGTGACCGATGACGAGGTCATTATCCTCTGTCTGGAAAATGGCTGGCAGAAATCCTAGAACATCATTATCGGAGGTTAGACGTGCAAAACAACGGGACGAGAGGGTCTTCGTCAGATAACGTAAATCACTATTCACGCGATCGCTACAGAGCCCGTTCGTATGATGATGCGCCCGAAGCGAGCCAACGTCGTGCGTCCCGTCCGCGTGTGACGCGTCAGGAGAGTCCGTATCCTGCCAATTCCCAACGGTCGCAGCAGCGAGCTGCGTCACCGCGTCGTCCCGTTCACCAGGATGCGCCCTACATGCAGGTGCAATCGCATCGACGCAATACCTATACGAGCGGAGCAGCATCGTATTCGCTTTCGACCGGCAATGCCGCCGCCTTCCAGAAGCATGGTAGCAAGCGCTTTATCGTCATCATCGCTCTTGTGCTCATCGCCATCGCTGTCGCTGTCTGGTTTGTCTTCTTCCCGCCCATGTACGATGTCAGCGTGAACGGCAAGACCGTGAGCGTTCCGGCAAACGCGACGCTCCAGAAGATCGTCGATGATGGTCATGCCGCGCCTGTCGCAGGGGATCTTCTCGCCGTTGATGGCAGCATCGCCAAGGCGGGGGAGGGAAACCTCCTTTCGGCCACGATCAATGGCGAGGCGACGAGCGATCCGCAGACGCGCGTCTCGAAGAACGACGTAATCGTCATAGAAAACGGAGACGACGTGACCGAGGAGTACGAGGAGACGACGGAGCGTCTTCCCTACGGGGCATCCACGATGACGGCGACGCCGGATTCGTACTATCGTGGTTCCGTGCATTTGTATTCGGCGGGTGTCGATGGCGTTCAGGCGGTGCGCACGGGCAAGGTTTCGGGCAAGACGGTCACAAGCGTCGTCGAACAGCCTGTCAACTCGGGCTTCACGGCCTACACTCCTAATTCGAACGGCGACAAGGTCATTGCACTGACCTTTGACGATGGTCCGTGGCCCGAAAGCTCGCGCGAGATACTCGACATCCTTAACGACAACGATGCCCATGCCACCTTTTTCGTCATCGGAAACCAATGCAAGGACAATGCGACGGTGCTCAAGCAAATCGCCGATGCGGGCAATCAGATCGCGACGCATTCCTACGATCATGCGGATGGCTCGGGCCAGGGCGTTAACATGACGCTCATGTCAACGGACGAGCAAATCGCCGAGGTGACCAAGGGCTTCAAGGCCATCGAAGACGTGCTTGGCTACCAGGTAAGCCACGTGATGCGCGCCCCGGGCGGCAATTACTACGGGCCGATGGTCGAAACGCTCGCCTCGCATGTCACGGCCGAATTCGGCTGGGATGTCGACACGCTCGACTGGAGTCGTCCCGGCGTCGATGCGATCGTGCAACGCATACTCTCGGTACAGCCGGGGCAGATCGTGCTCATGCACGATGGGGGAGGCGACCGCAGCCAGACTGTCGAGGCTCTTCGCATCGCGCTTCCGCAGCTCAAGGAGCAGGGTTATCGCTTCGTAACCGTCGATGAGATGCTCGAATACGGCGTTGCGGGTGGTGCAAGCGTGGGCTAACGGCGCGCCGCACATGCATATGCAACTGAACTGTTGATTTACGCGACGCATCTCAATCTATACTTGTGAGCGAACATACACACGTCGATCAGGAGCACATACTATGAGCACGATCAAGCTTGCAGTTCCGACCATGGGCCAGGCCGGCCTTGATTCCGAGCGTAGCGGCCACTTTGGCAAATGCGATTGCTTTACCCTCATTACCATCGAGAACGGTCAGATTGCCTCGGTTGCAAACATCGACAATCCGCCTCATGAGGAAGGCGGTTGCATGCGTCCGGTCATGCTGCTTTCCGATGCAGGGGCCGATGCGATTGTCGCAGCCGGCATGGGCATGCATCCGTTCATGGGCTTTACCGAGGCGGGGATCGACGTTTACTTCGAGAACGAGACGCCCAAGGTGGGCGATGTTGCCGAGCTCATCGCGCAGGGCAAGGTCGAGAAGATGACGGCTGACAACACCTGCCATCACTAGATCTCGAGCGGGGCACACAGGGGAAGGATAGCCGTATGGAGCGCACGGGCATTGTCTGCGGTGGCGAACACGATGGCGAATCCATCTCCTGCGAGCCCTTTGGTTACACCCCCGACACCATGAAGATCTGGTGGCTTCCCGAGACCAAGGAGAAGTTTAGATACGAGGATGGCTGCTTCTATCCCTATGACGGTCCCGTGATTCACGGGACGGGCTATACCTTCTAGGACTCGATACTATCTCTCTAAAAGTATAATATATTCATTGCGATTCTACTCAGGGAGGTAGTATGAACAAGAAAGTCATTCTTGCAGCGATCGAGGCATTGGAGCTCGGGGAGACGCCAGTCTTCACCACGGAGGATGTTCCCGCATTCAGCGAAGATGCCACGCGTGGTAACGCGCATATGTCGCCTGCATCTCTCGATACCATCATGGCCTCGTTGACGAAAGCCGATATCCCCACGCTCGAGCGCGCCGTGCGTGCCATTGACGATGAGGAACTCGCCTGGCTCGGCTTCAAGGTCGTCTATGATCCGGCGTTGGCCGTGAACAACGTCGACAACGCCGTCACCAAGAAGTACGGCGATGTTGGTTCGGCCGATGGCGATCCGCTCCTTTTCTTTTGCAACGACGCCAAGGAGATCGTCTGCTCGCGCTCTGTTTCCGACCGTGACGTCTTCCAGATGAAGGACGTTACGCGTGGTCCCTCCATGCATAACGAGCAGTTCGAGGGATTGACCTGGGCAAGCGTCGCGCTCTTCGAGCCCGTGCGCGTGTGGTTGCTCGGTGCCTCCGACGTTGCCGTCGAGCTCGCAAAACTCGCCACGCACGTCGGCTTCGAGGTGACGGTCGTCGACAACGATGTGGCCTATCTCAACGAGCGCCGTTTTCCCGACGTCGAGCGTATCTTGCTGTCGACGGAGGACTTCTCGGCCCTCGACGAGCTTACCGCAAGTCCGGCCGATTACGTGTGCGTGCTGACGCGCGGTCATATGTACGATCCCGAGTGCTGCGTCTGGGCCGAGCGCTGCAACGCTCACTACGTGGGCATGATGGGGTGCGCTGGCAAGAATGGTACCGTGTACGAGATCGTCAAGGCATCTGGTCTCACCGACGAGCAATGGGAGCACATAAAGCGCCCCATTGGCCTGAAGTTCGGCGCCAAGACGCCGGCTGAACTCGCCATTGCCATCGTGGCCGAGCTCATCGACGTTCGCTACATCCAGCGCTACGATGCCGAGGCACGCGAACGCCACGAACGGGGTCTGGGCCGCGAATAATCCGCATTGCGCAAAGGCATTGCGCTACAATGATGCGGTTTTGTATTCGTCACTTGCGGAATGAGTATCGTGCAGGCATGCTAATGAGCTAATGTGCCAAGGGGCCTGACCCCCTGACACATGCCTGCATGGATTCGTGACCGCACGCGTATGGAGACGTGTTGACCCAGCTTTACTCTCTACAGTTCGTGAGCTTTCTCGCGCTTGCGCTCATCGTCTACTTCATGGTGGGACGCACGCGCTATCGTCGCTTCCAATGGGTCGTCTTGCTCGTGGGAAGCCTCGGCTTCTACCTCTTTTCCGGATGGGAAAACCTCTTCTTCATCGGCATCACGGCGTTCTCGGTCTGGCTTGTGGGCCTGCGCTTCGACAAGCTCGACCAGCTCGAGAAGGCGCTCAAGAAGGATGCAGCCGACCGTGCGGCCAAGAAGGAGATCAAACGCCGCATCAAGCAGCGTAAATGGGTGTTTCTGCTTCTCGTCATGCTGCTCAACTTCGGCATCCTGAGCTACATCAAGTACTGGAATGTCATACTTGGCATGTTCGGTGCCGCAGACGGCTTTCTCGCATCGCAGCTTCTTTTGCCGCTTGGTATTTCCTTCTACACGTTCCAATCCATCGGCTACATCATCGACTGTTACTTCGGCAAGTATCCTCCCGAGCGCAACTTTGCGCGTTTCCTGCTCTTTGTCTCCTATTTCCCCCAGCTCATACAAGGCCCCATTAATCGCTTTGATGCGCTGGCAACACAGCTCTACGAGTCTCATCACCTCGACATCTACAATGCGCGCAGGGCGCTTCTGCTCATTGGATACGGCATTTTCAAGAAGTATGCGATTGCCGACGTGCTCGTTGGGAGCGTGTCGAGCGCGCTGGACTCAATCGACGCCTCCACGCCGGGAAGTATCATCGTCTATGGCATCTTCTTGTATGCGATTTACCAATACGCCGATTTCTCCGGTGGCATCGATATGGTGCGCGGCGTCTCGCAGCTCTTCGGCATCAAGATGGCCGAGAACTTCCGCCAACCCTATTTCTCGATCTCCATTGCCGATTTTTGGCATCGTTGGCACATCACGCTCGGTGCCTGGATGCGCGACTATGTCTTTTATCCGATGGCTTTGCGTCCATCCATGAAGGCGCTCACCGCGTGGGCAACGACACACATCAGCAAACATGTGGGTCGCACCATTGCCGGTTGCCTTGCCAACATCGTCGTGTTCTTCCTCGTGGGCCTATGGCACGGCGCCGAGATGCACTATATCTTCTGGGGCCTCTATAACGGTTTGCTCATCGCCTCTGCCGATTTGGCACGGCCGTTGTTTACCTGGCTTATCGAAAAGCTCAAGATCAACGTCGAATCAGCGCCGTATCACGTGTTCAGGATCATACGCACCTTCATTCTCGTATGCATCGGCTATTACTTTGACCGCCTCATGCATGCAGACGATTTGCCCATTGCGTTCTACAACACGCTCTTCAATTTCCAGCCTGGCAACTTCGTGCCCTATCTTCAGCTACACCCAACGGCAAACTTTACGCTCTGCATCTTGCTTGCCGCTGTCTCGTGCCTCATTCTGTTTACCGTCAGCGTCATGGCCGAGCGCGGAATCGACGTGAAGGGACGCATCTTGGCGGCACCGCTCGTCGTGCGCTTCCTCATCTATACCGTCTTTGCCGCACTCGTTCTCTTCTCCTTCACGCTCGTACAGTCGTCTGGAGGTTTCATGTATGCAAACTTCTAGACTCAAAAAGCTCCTCTCCGCGATCGTTATCGCCGCCCTCATGATCGGCCTGTTCGGCGCGCTTAACTTTGCACTCGAGCTCAAGGGAACGAAGAGCAATATGGTCTGGACCAATTTTGCACAGGCCGAGGACCTTGACACGATCTACATCGGTACTTCTGTCGCGGCTTCTTCCTTTAACCCCAATCTCATCGATGATGCGCTCGGTACGAGTTCCGCCAACATGGCCTCACCACTTCAAAAGCTCGATGAGACCTACCTTGGCATTCAGAGTGCGTACGAGCGCTTCGGTATCAAACGTGTCGTGATGACGCTCGACTTCACGACACTACAGCTCAACGAGACACCGAACCTGGGATCGGCTTACCTTACGCAACGCGGACGCGTCGTCGGTCTCTCCCAGTATCTTTCCTCGGCTGCGTGGCTTATCGCGGAGAAGGGAGCCGCGAGCGCACCGGGTTCAATCAACATGCTCTTTCCCTGGATATCCAACCATCCGGCCTGGAAGGATGGCATTACGGGAATCAAGCGCAACATCGGGACGAAACTCGATGGCTCGTCGGTCGCCTCGGCCGTCGAGGCAATGGAGCCGGGCTGGATCTACTTTGGCAAGGGCTATGGCAACAAGTACGCGCAGCTCGACTACAACAGCAAGGATGTTGCTCTCTTCGGCGAACTCGAGAAGATCGAGACGCTTTCCTTTGACGAGGCCGCCCTCGCGGGCGTGCGCGAGATATGCTTCTACTGCGCCGATCATGACATTGAGCTTATCGTCGTCAATGTTCCCATCCCCGTCTTCAACATCCACGGCTACGGGCAGTTCTACGTGGATTCGCAGGAAGCTGTCGCCGAGATACTCGGCGATATGGGCGTCAAGTACTACGACTTCGTCTATGCCAAGCCCGAGTTGCTGCAGCTTGCACCCGAGGACTTCTACGATAACCAACATCTCAATGCGGTGGGCGCAGACAAGTTCAGCACGGCGTTCGTCACCTTCATGCGCATGCTCGGTGCGGGCCAGGACACGAGTGCCCTCTTCTATTCGCCCGTGGAATACCTTGCGACAATCGACTACGTGTCGGCGGTCAAGGCGAGCGCCACTTCGGGCGATGACGGCATCCACATTACGGGCAAGGCTTTTGCCGGCGCAAACGTCGAGGCCGAGTATCAAATGCTCGCCAAGCCTGTAGGCAGTGACGAGTGGCAGCTCGTGCGTGAGTACAGCCCGGCAAGCTCCGCGGTTTGGAACCCGGATGCGCGAGGAACCTATGACATACGTGTAAACGTCCGCGCAAGGGGAAGCGCCGCCGACTACGACCATTTCAACACGACCCAAGTCATATACTGATTTCGCTCGTGCTATATTGCTAAAGTCTCTCGGACGATTTTGCAGAAAGGTAAGCATTATGGGTGGATTTTGTGGCGTTGCCTCCAAGCGCGACTGCGTCTTGGACGTGTTCTTCGCGGTCGACTACCATTCGCACCTCGGGACGCGACGGGCGGGAATGATATTCCACGATGAGGAAGGTTTCCAACGTCAAATCCATTCGATCGAGAACACGCCGTTTCGCACGCGCTTCGAGGATGACCTTGCCAAGTTCCACGGCAACTGCGGCATCGGCTGCATCAGCGACACCGACCCGCAACCCCTGCTCGTCCGTTCGCATCTGGGTGTCTTTGCCATCACGACCATCGGCTGCATCAACAATGCCGACGAACTCGTTGACGAGTATTTCTCCAAGGGAGACCGTCAGTTCATGGCGATGAGTTCGGGGAAGGTCAACTCGACGGAGCTCGTCGCTGCGCTCATCAACCAACGAGAGGACTTCGTCGCGGGCATCAAGTTCGCCCAGGAGGTCGTGGACGGTTCGCTTACCCTCCTTATCATGACCGATGATGAGCATATCATCGCCGCGCGTGACAAGATGGGGCGTCTTCCCATCCTCATCGGCAAAAATGCTGATGGCTACTGCGCTTCGTTCGAGTCATTTGCCTATGAGAAGCTTGGCTATATCACCGATTACGAGCTCGGTCCCGGAGAGATCGTCGACATCACCTGCGAGGGCTATCAGACGCTCGCGGAGCCAGGCGATGAGATGAAGATCTGCGCCTTCCTGTGGATTTACTACGGGTATCCCAATTCCAAGTACGAGGGAGAGAACGTCGAGGTCGTGCGTAATCGCAACGGCGCCATCATGGCACGCGACGAGAAGGCCCGCGGCATCCTGCCCGACGTCGATTCCGTTGGCGGCGTGCCTGATTCCGGCGTAGCGCATGGCATCGGCTATTCCAACGAATCGGGCTTGCCCTATGCGCGCCCCTTCATCAAGTACACGCCAACTTGGCCGCGCTCCTTCATGCCGCAGGACCAGTCCATTCGTAACCGTGTCGCCAAGATGAAGCTCGTCCCCGTTCCAGAGCTCATCGAGGGCAAGAAGCTGCTCTTCGTCGATGATTCCATCGTGCGAGGTACGCAGTTGCGTGAGACGGTCAGCTTTCTCTACGACGCAGGGGCCGCCGAAGTGCATATGCGCAGCGCCTGTCCGCCCATCATGTACGGGTGCAAGTACCTTACCTTCTCGCGCAACAAGGATGATATGGACCTGCTCGCGCGGCGTGTCGTTCAGCAGCTCGAGGGCGACGAGGGCCAGGAGCACCTCGACGAGTACGCCGATGCCACGACCGAGCGCGGCGCCTGCATGCTCAAGACCATCTGCGAGGAGATGGGCTTCGATTCGCTGAGCTATCAGTCGCTACCGGGCATGCTCGAGGCCATCGGCATCGACCCGTCCACGGTCTGCACCTATTGCTGGGACGGAAGAGAATAGAGGGCTGTAAGCGAAGCGCGCTGACGCATCTCGCGTCAGTGCGCTTCTTGAAGATCAATTGTTCTCGTCTTCGTCCCAGAAGGCCGCATCGGCCTCTTCCTCGAGACGTAGCTGACGCTCGCGCTCTGCTGCTTCCTCCTCGATACGGCGTAGGACGCGCATCGTGTCGTCGTCAAAGCGCCCGTTATCGTATAGGTAGTCGTAGAGGGCCTGCGCGTTGTTCGCGTAGCCGTAGAGCTTCACCTGCTTACCGCCCAAATCGAAGATGAAGTAGGCGTTGCGACCCGAATGAAACGAGACGCTGACCTGATCCCATGTATAGCTTTGCTTCTTTGCCATCCAGCTGGTGTAGACGACGCCTTCGTCAGACACGGTGATCTTATTGTTAAGAAAGCAGCATATGTAGTAGAACCCCAACACGATGGCGGCGATGCCGCAGATGCAGGCAAAGAGCATCCCGAAATTGACCGAATCGTTATTGAGGACGGAATAGAGCATGATGGCGTCGCCACCGAATATGAAAAGCAAGCCGAAAATCGCATTCATGCGAACGCGTTCGGTGCAGGTGACGGATGGGGGCACGTTCATCTAGAGCGCCTCTCGTATGGCCGCAAGCAGCTCGTCATAGGTCTCGAGTGCGGGAATCTCGGGATGGGCCGCTTTGAGCTCGTCAGTGGTCCTGAACAGGAAGCCCGCCTTGGCATCCTCGATCATGCAGATGTCGTTGTGACTGTCACCCGCGCAGATTGTCTCGTAGCCCATCTCGTTGATGAGACGCGTGACCTGGACCTTTTTCTCTGCCTTGCGCATGCTCCAGCCCGTGATGCGTCCATTCTCGTCGACGATGAGCTCGTTGCAGAGGATAGTCGGCCAACCAAGCTTCTTCATGAGCGGAGCGGCGAACTGGGAGAAGGTGTCGCTCACGATCATGACCTGCGTGAGCGAGCGCAGCTCATCGAGAAACGCACGTGCTCCATCAAAGGGGTCGAGTGTCGCGATCGTTTCCTGTATCTGGGAGAGTTTGAGGCCATGCTCATCGAGTATGTCGAGGCGGTACTGCATGAGCTTGTCGTAGTCGGGTTCCTCTCGTGTGGTGCGCGTGAGTTCGGGGATGCCACAGGCTTCGGCAAACTCAATCCAGATCTCGGGAACAAGCACTCCCTCAAGGTCTAGGCATACAACGTTCATGGTCATGATCTCCTCTCGTGATCAGTTTATCCGCAATAGTAAGCGCAGTTATTAGGTGTCTCGTCTACTTCGACCTTCGAGACCGGAAAGCCCATCTCGGCAAGCTTGCCGAAGAAGTAGCATGCGAAGTTCTCGCTCGTGGTGCGCCAGGGAACCACGAAGAGCCTGAATGTCTCGAACTCGAGTGCTTCGATAGTTGCCGGGGCCAGCGACCCCTCTTCGACGATGAACATGTGGTCAAGCTCCTCGGTGAGCGAGCGCAAGGCACGTTTGAAATCGCCGAAGTCGACGACCATGTCCTTCTCCTGCCCGCCTGCCTGCAGCTCGTCTACCTCGATCCAGGCAATGACGCGCCAGCGATGGCCGTGAAGGTTCTCGCACTTGCCATCATAGTTGGTGAGGAAGTGTGCGGCGTCAAAGGAGCTCTCTGTCTTGAGTCCGTACATGGATGCATCCGTTCTCGAGGCTATTTGACGATGATTTCCTGGTTCTTGAGCACGACACGCGAATGTGGCGGCACCGATTCGGTGACGAAGCTATTTCCGGCGATGACCGAACCTTCGCCGATGACCGTGTCGCCACCAAGCACGCTTGCACCCGAGTAGATCGTGACGTTGTCCTCGATCGTCGGGTGACGCTTGGTGCCCTTGAGCTTCTGGCCAGCGCGCAAAGAGAGCGCCCCGAGCGTGACACCCTGGTAGATCTTGACATGATCGCCGATGATGGTGGTCTCGCCGATGACGACGCCCGTGGCGTGATCGATAAAGAAGTACTCGCCGATTTGCGCGCCCGCGTTGATGTCGACGCCCGCGACCTCATGGGCATGCTCGCTCATGATGCGCGGAATGAGGGGCACGTCGGCTCGATAGAGCTCATGGGCGATGCGATAGACGAAGGTCGCGTAGAAGCCGGGGTAGGAGAAAATGACCTCCTCCTTGGATTGCGCCGCCGGATCGCCATCGAAAGCCGCCTGCACGTCCTTGAGCAAGAGACGCTGTATCTCGGGAAGGCGATAGAAGAAGTCGGAGCATATCTTGCTAGTCTGCTCACGCACCTCTTCCTTGGAGAGGCTTTCGTCTCGGAAGAGAAGTGCCTCACGCACCTGTTTGCGCAGTGAATGTTCGATACGCGTGAGCGTGTCGCCGATGAAGTACTTGGGTCCCGTCTCGCAGGGGACTTCCCAGCCAAAGTAGCGGGGAAACATGATGCGCCGTATGTCATCGAGAATCTCGATGATTCGATGCTTGTTGGGGAAATGCCAGTCCTGCTTGGTGAAGAAGATTTCTTCTGCTTCGTAGTAGTTCTTCTCGAAGTCTTCGACGATATCGTCAAGTTTGCGGTTAAAAATGGCCCTGCTCCTTGCTTACGAAGAATGTCTGCTGCACACGATACCAATAAAACCGCGCGCATGTTTGCCACGTTTCGATTTTGTCAGCTTTTCAGGGGTTTCATGCCGTATGCAGAGGCAAAACCGATGCAAGCTGATGCTATAGTTGTTCGGTTCACTTCATTTGCGACGGGGAATGAGTATGCTCGAAGAGAGAGACATCATCAGACATTGCGAATCGCGCATGCTACGCCGCGCCCGCAATATCGCTCGCACAGATGACGCCATCTTCGATAGGCGCTGCAGCTACGACACGGGCGAGAAGCCTATCACGCGTCTACGCGCGCGGGTCAAGAGCACGGCGGATTGGCGTACCAACTACGAAGTCGAGCTCGCCTTCGACGAGGACCAGGGCAAGGTCGTTGACTATGCCTGCACCTGTGCCGCCTCCGTATCCAACCCCGGCATGTGCAAGCATGTCGCTGCCGTCGCGCTCATCTTTCTCGAAGCTCCCGCGAGCTTTACCGGCCACATGTCCGTGCGGGTCACGCAGTCTTCGGCGGGTGTCAAGAAGGCCCTCAAAGAGGCGGTCAAGAACCTTCACGTCGAAGATGCCCTCACGGCGGAGCCCTCTTTGCAGGGGCTCGTCGACCTCGAGCCCTGCTTGGTATGCGTCAAGGAAGGCTGGGGTCTGCGCTTGAGCGTTGCTGGTCTCGAGGGCAAGTACGTCATCAAGGACATCCCCCTGTTTCTCTCCCTGTGTCGCCAGGGAAAGTTCCATAGCTATGGCGAGCGCCTCGCTTTCGAACATGAGCGTGCTGCATTTACGCCGGCTGCCTGGAAACTCGTTTCCTTCATCGAGCGATCCATCGACATCCGCGAGCAACTGAGTTCAGATGCTTTCAGTTCGTATCGTAGCATGCAAGCCGACCTGCGCGGGGCGCTGATGCTCTCGACGCCCGAGCTTGTCACTTTGCTGCATGTTCGCAACGGCGAAACGCTCTATGTTGATGACTGCACCAAACTCAACCATAAGCCCGTTCACACGCGCATCATCGAGGGGAATCCGCCTCTGCACATCGTTTGCCTACCACAGGGAAACGGTGGCTACGTGTTGCAAAGCGATGTCGATGCTCGCATCATCAAATACGATGACGATATCTACGTATGGGCCGATGACTTCTTCTACCACTGCGATGCCGGTTTCGTGGATTGCCTGCCTTTCCTCGAGAATGTCTATTGCAACAAGAGCGAGCAGGCATATCTGAGCTCTGGGGATGCCGCGACTTTCTGCAAAGCCTTGCTTCCCGCTATCGAGCCCTTCGTAGAGCTTGACCTGCCCAACGAGCTTGCCATGCTGCGTCCGCGTAGCTGTGAGATCGAGATATACCTCGACCGTGACGGCGCTGCCTGCGTGTGCGAGGCCTATGCGGTTTATGACGAGGAGCGCATGCCGATTGTCGAGCCCGCGGGATCGGCGCATGCGCTCTCGTATGGCTTGCGCGACGAGGAGCGCGAGGGACGCGTGCGCAAGACGTTCAACCGCTACTTTCCGATTGTCGCGGAAAGCTCCGTGAGCGATGCGGACCACGGCCTGCGCGTGTCCGATGACGCAGACATCGCGCGCATACTCTCGACCGGTACCGAAGAGTTTCGCGCGCTCGGCACTCTATTCACGACGCCGGGCTTCGATTCCTTCATCTCGTCACGTCGTCCCAAGGTCGTCTTCGGGCTCTCCATTCAGTCCAATCTCGTCAATCTGACGGCATCGGTCGATGATCTTCCCAAGTCAGAGCTCGCCGCCTTGCTTCACTCGTACCGACGACGCAGGCGCTTCCATCGCCTCAAGGACGGCAACTTCGTCGACCTATCTGAAAGCGATCTTTCACGTGCCGAGGAGTACGCGGGCGAACTTGGCATGGATGCCGAGACGCTGCTGGTTAATGGGGCGCATCTGCCCCTGTACCGCGCCTTTCAACTCGACGGGCTCGTCGAGGGGGCGCGTCGCGATCATGCTTTCTATGACTACGTGCAATCCATCGAGCAAGCCGCACAAGTCAAGGCGCACATACCCACTGGTTTCAACGGCGAGTTGCGTCCTTATCAGATAGAGGGCCTAACGTGGCTCAACACCATTGCGGCCATGGGCCTTGGCGGCATTCTTGCCGACGAGATGGGTTTGGGCAAGACCATACAGCTCATTGCCCATACGCTTGTCGATCTCGACGGCATACGAGATTACGGTCCGGCGCTCATAGTCTGTCCCGCATCGGTCGTCTACAACTGGGTTGCCGAGTTCGAGCGTTTTGCGCCAAGCGTGCGCGTCGTTCCCGTTGCGGGAGGCAAGGAGGAGCGCGAGGCAACACTTGCATCCTGCGCCGTCGATTACTCTGACGGGTCGGAGCTTCCGGACGTCCTCGTGACTTCGTACGACTTGCTCAGACGCGATGTCGAGTGTTACGAGGCACTCAATCTGCACACGGTGACGCTCGACGAGGCCCAGTACATCAAGAACCATGCGACGATCTCGGCGCGTTCGGTCAAGAGCCTCGATTCCCTCCATCGTTTCGCGCTCACGGGCACGCCCATCGAGAACAGGCTCTCGGAGCTTTGGAGTATCTTCGACTTTCTCATGCCCGGTTTGCTGAGCACGTACGAGAACTTCCGGACTCGCTACGAACAGCCCATCTTGGATGGTGACGAACGTGCGCTCGAGCGCCTGCAGGCGCTTGTCGGACATTTCATCCTGCGCAGGATGAAGCAAGACGTCCTCACCGATCTGCCCGATAAGGACGAGTCCATCGTCTATACCCAGCTTGGCGACGAGCAAATGCGTCTGTATCGCGCGCTCGAACAGCGTCTGCGCGAAAGCATCAATTCTCGTTCGCGCCAGGCGTTCAGCGCCGACAAGATTGCCGTACTCGCAGAAATCACCCGGCTGCGCGAGCTCTGTTGCGACCCCGCCCTCCTCTTCGAGAACTACGAGGGAGAGGCGGCCAAGCTCGATACCATCATCGAGCTCATCGAGAGCGCTCATGATTCGGGCGAGAAGACGCTCGTGTTCTCGCAGTTCGTGCAGTTCCTCGACATCATTGCCGAAAGACTAGACAAGCACGGTATCTCGTACTTCGTGATCACGGGTTCGACGCCCAAGCGCCAGCGCATCCAGCTCGTCAACGAGTTCAACGAAGACGACACGCCCGTCTTTCTCGTCTCGCTCAAAGCCGGCGGCACGGGCCTCAACCTTACTGGCGCATCCGTCGTTATCCACTCGGATCCCTGGTGGAACCTTGCCGCCGAAAACCAGGCCACTGATCGCGCCCATCGCATCGGGCAAAAGCGCGCCGTCTCCGTCTACAAGGTCATCGCAAAGGGCACGATCGAGGAACGCGTCGTCGCCCTGCAGCATGCCAAGAGCAAACTCGCCGACAAGCTCGTGCGTGGCGACGGAACGCCACTGGCATCCCTCACGCGTGACGAGCTGCTCCAGCTACTCGATCGATAGGATACGCACGCGATGGGTGATGAGACGCGGACGAGCCGTCTGGAACGGCTGCTGGGTGCACAGGGAGTCGCAAAGCTCGCTTCCGCGCGTGTGATGGTCATCGGCATCGGAGGCGTGGGTTCCAACTGCGTCGAGGCGCTCGCACGTGGCGGCGTGGGATCGTTCGTCATCATCGATGATGACCGTGTTGAGGAGAGCAACGTCAACCGCCAGGCCATCGCCTTCTCGAGTACGCTTGGCAGGCTCAAGGTCGATGTCATGCGTGACATGATTGCCGATATCAATCCACAGGCTCATGTCGAGACGCTTGAGCGACGCGTCTTGCCTGATGGCGTCGAGAACCTCTTCGAGGAATGTCCGGTCGACTACTGCATCGACGCGCAGGACACGGTCACGACCAAGCTCGCCATCGCCACATATTGCGATGCGCATGACCTGCCGCTCTTGAGTTCGATGGGGGCTGCCAACACCTTCGACCCGACCAAGCTCGCTTTTGCCGACATATACGAGACGAGCTCGTGCCCCCTGAGCCGTGTCGTGCGCAAACAGGCGCGCAAGGCCGGCATCAAGCGCATGCGCGTTCTCTATTCGACCGAACAGCCCGCGCAGACGCAGGCGCGCGAAGGTGCCGAACGCAGCGAGCGCAGTGATTTGGGCACTATGTCCTATTTGCCCGCCATCATGGGCCAGATTCTCGCGGCGCGTGCGATATGCGATGTGCTCGGAATCGAGTGGGCATGATTGAGCGCATCGAGGATGTGAATGACGATCGGCTGCGCTTCTACTCGAAGTTCACGGATGCCCAGCTCATGAGCTATCCCGAAGGTTCGCCCGGCATGTTCATCGCCGAGTCGCGCCTCGTCATCGAGCGCGCCATGAAGGCGGGAGCGCGCCCTGTCTCGCTCTTCGTCGAGGATCGATGGTTCGAGCCCTCGCATGGCCTGGTCGACGCCATCGAGGCGATTGATCCCGCCACGCCCATCTTGCGTGTCACGCACGCGCAAATGCAGGAGATCACCGGCTATCAGGTCACGCGCGGACCGCTTGCCGTCTTCATGCGCCCCGAGCTGTCTGGCCTCGACGAGCTCGTGCGTGATGCGCACCGCGTCGCGGTTCTCGAGGACATCACCAATTTCACGAACATCGGCGCGATATTTCGCAGCGCGGCAGCTCTCGGTATGGACGCGGTTCTCATCACGCCAGGATGCCATGACCCGCTTTACAAGCGTGCGTCTCGTGTCTCCATGGGCACGGTGTTCCAGGTGCCGTGGGGGAGGGTTGAAAGCGTCGAGGAGTTGCGGGCACGCGGCTTTACCGCAGCGGCACTCGCGCTCGAAGACGACGCGATCGCAGTTGACGATGCCTCCCTCAAGGAGATCGAGAGACTCGCGCTCGTGCTCGGAAGCGAGGGCTACGGGCTAGACCGCGCCACAATTGACGCTTGCGACATGAGCGTCATCATTCCGATGGAGCATGAGGTCGATTCACTTAACGTCGCCGCTGCGAGCGCTGTCGCCTTTTGGGAGCTGCGCTACGGGAAGGGAAGGTAGCCGTGGAGCTTCTTGCACCAGCAGGCGGACTCGAGCAACTGCAGTATGCGGTGCGCTTCGGCGCTGATGCCGTGTACCTGGCATGCGACCGCTTCGGTATGCGCCAGCGCGCGAGCAATTTCACACTCGAGGAGATTCCTGCGGCAATTGGCTATGCTCACGCTCATGACGTCAAGGTATACGTGACGCTCAATATCGTCATGCACGACGATGATGTCGAGGCGCTTCCCACATATCTGACTGCTCTGCGCGACACGGGCGTCGACGCCTTCATCATCGGGGATCTTGGAGCAGCCCGTCTTGCCCGTGAAATCGCTCCACAAGTTGCCTTGCACGTGAGTACGCAAGCGAGCGTCTCGAACGCTCTGGCAGCGCAAGCCTGGTACGAGTTAGGTGCTAGGCGAATTGTCTGCGCCCGTGAGATGTCGCTCGCTGATATCGCGTCGATGCGCAAGCAGATTCCCGATGACCTGCAGCTCGAAGCCTTCGTGCACGGGGCAATGTGCATGGCCTATTCGGGCCGCTGCCTCATCAGCGATTACCTGACGGGCCGCAGTGCGCTTTCAGGGCATTGCACACAATCGTGCCGCTGGCACTACACACTCGAGGAGGAAAAGCGTCCCGGCGAGCATTATCCCATCGAGGAAGATGGGCACGGCACGTACATCATGAACGCCGAGGACCTCAACATGCTCGAGCATCTGGAGGAGCTTGAGGAAGCCGGAATCGATTCGATCAAGATCGAAGGACGCAACAAGAAGGCGTTCTACGTCGCGACCGTCGTCAACGCGTACAGAAACGTGCTGGACGGCAAGCCCGTGGAGGACTTTGCACGCGAGCTTGAGCTCGTCTCGCATCGGCCGTACTCGACGGGCTTTTATTTTGGGCCGGCGCATCAGGCGCAAGCGACTGACGAGCGCACACAGCTCGTCGAATGGGCAGTAGAGGTACTCACCTGCGATGAGCGGGAGCCGGGTACATGGTCAGTCGAGGCACGGTGCCGCAATGGTTTTGACGAGACGACGCCGCTCGAGGCGCTCAGTCCCCACCAGCCCGTTCGCACAATCGCGATTTCAAACTTGCAACACGTCGAGGACGAGCCGCCCATCCCCGTCACACGTGCGAACCGCGCGATGGAACGCTACCGTTTCGACTGCGACATCGAGCTCGCACCCCGTACCATCATCCGCATGCCGAAATAGGGGTGTAAAAGGGTCAGGCCCTTTTACACATGGATGCGAGAGCAATCTAACTGCGAGTGAGGAGGATGCTATCTGTTATGAATCATAGGGTTGTAATTCTGCAATTGCTTTTGCAACTATTTCTTTAGAGCTCTCGTTGGTCGGGATGCCCTTAACAGGCACTCTATCACCTGGTGAATATAGCCAAGCATCATCTATTTCCTCAGTATTTTTAAACTGTTCTTCTGTCATGCCATATGTCATATCGTTACTTACTGTCACAGTAGCTCCTGGAGCAAGAGGTTCGTCTAAAGTGAAGGCTGCCTCAAAATCAAGAGTCTTAGAACTATCTGCAGCTGGAAGATTTATATAAAGAACCGGTAGGCTAAATTCTTTATTCGTGTTATTAGTAATTGAAAAGCTCGCTACCGGAAAATAATAACCCTCCTCGGGACCTTTAAATACAAGCGTAAAATCAGATACAACAATATCGCTGGATTGTTTTGCAGAGGAACTAGATTGTGTTGATGATTTTGAGGACCCACAAGCAGCAATCATAAAGGATGCCACAACACACATTGCAGTGGCCATTAGAATAATTAATGTCTTCCTTAAGTACTTTGAGCTATTGGGCATAATTCTCTCCTCATGAAAGCATAATCCGGAACCTAAGAAACACTGATACCATACGGAATCATTAGCCTAGATTATACTTTAGGCTCTTTTGTACATGGGCTACTAGTTTAATCAAAAAGTAAACACTCGTTTGTTAATGGGGAGGACAAACATGAGCAATTCTAACAACGAGCATGGTTGCATTTGGTGGGTTTTTGTGATCGCATTTGGCATTATGGGCGGTCTTTGCTTATTTGCATTCTGCGGTTAAGCAATTATTACGCCATGTTTTTGTCTACGAAATCTGACGTTAAAGAAAAGTCAAAAGAGCCTTTCACATTCAGAGGCATTATTAGCCTAATAATTAATAACGCACGTTTGCATAGGCGAAATCTCTGTCGTAACAGCTTGATATTGGTTTCATGTATTCTTTTATTCGGATTGAATACCGTCTTTCTCAAAGGCGTTTTGATCGATTTGATACCGCAGAGCTTTTTCACGGTTTTCTCAATTTGCTATTTTAATGATGTGTTGGGCGGAATTTCTTTTCTTGCGTATACGAATATTTTGATATGGCTCATTCATCCCTCGATTGAGTTCACAAGACTTATTCATGTAATTATTTTTATTGGATTTTGTGGTGTGTTCTGGGAATACGCTGCTCCAGCATTCATAAAGTATTCGACTACCGATCCACTTGATATTTGTGCTTATGTTACTGGTGGCGTTATCTACTGGGGCATAATAAATGGAACAAAGCTCGTGCATGAAATTATCCCAAAGTGTCATGACAATATCAGTTAAGTGCGCTCCCAGCTTATGCTTTATGAATAATAAACCTATCGTGAGACATGGCATCATAAACAAACTAAATTAATGCCTCAAAAGCTATGCAAAAAAATAGACTCTGAGTGCTTTTCTCATTTTTCGTACGCTATTAAACTGTCAAATAGAGGTTAAGGGAGCGCGCCGTAAAAACCGCAAAGCGGGCTGTCGGGAAGCAGCCGTCGAAGCGAGACGACTTGCCGGTGCGCGCTTAAGAGCTATCGATAGACAAGAAAAGGGATATAGGCAGAAAAGTGTGTCTATCTAGCCGATCTTTCGCCAGCTCACGATAGACAAACCATCGTTTCAAGTCGTTGCCGCCCGACTTCCATATAGGCAGAAAAGTGTGTCTGATTCCGACTTGACACGCCTGCTCAAGCTAGCTTTTCCGGTAGAGGAAGTCGGCTTTGGGCAGGGGTGAGCGGTGGCAGCTAGAAAATGCGGTATTTGCGGCGGGAAGATGAAGAAGAACGGGTTCACCAAAGCAGGCGCGCAGCGCTGGCGATGCGTCGCATGCGGAAGCTCCAGGGTCATCAAAAATGACACGGAGGCCAGATGGCTCAAGGCCTTTATATCATGGCTTCTGGGAAAGCTCTCCCAATCCGAGCTGAAGGTGAAAGCCAGAACGTTTCGCGGCCGCACGTGCGGGTTCTGGAAGATATGGCCGATCTTGCCCATCTGCGACGAGGTCCACCATGTCGTCTACATGGACGGCATTTGGCTCTCCAGAAGATGCGTGATACTCATCGCCTGCACGGATGACCATGTGATCGGGTGCCACCTGGCAAGATCCGAGAACTCGAAGGACTGGGCGTGCCTCATGCAAAGGATCGCCCCGCCGGATGTCCTTGTCTGCGACGGAGGAGGCGGAATCGAGAAGGCACGCCGCGCCAAGTGGCCTCGCACCCGTGTCCAGAGATGCGCCTTCCACGCGTTCTGCCAGGTCAAAAGGTGCACCACCACCCGCCCGAAGACGCAGGCCGGAGTCGACCTGTACGCGCTTGCCAGAGGTCTCATGCACGTAGGCTCGCTTCAGATGTCCGCGGAGTGGCTCGCGTCCTTTCACAGGTGGTGCAATGACTACGAGGAATTCCTCAAGGAGCGAGGCGATGATGGGAGGCGCTACAAGCACGAGCGTCTGAGGAGGGCCAGAAAGTCCCTCGTTTCGCTCTGCAACGCGGGAACCCTTTTTACCTATCTTGACGAGGAGCTCACCAAGGGCGGGCCCATTCCGTCCACGTCAAACAAGATAGAGAACCTCAACGGTCGCATAAGAAGGATGCTCGTGAATCATCGAGGCGTGAACATCGACCATAGGATAAAAGCCGTCTTCTGGTTTTGCTACATGAACTCAGAGGCGCCCAGGAGCTTCGCGGAGATGCTGCGGACATTCCCAGATGACGGCAAGGTCAGAGAATGGAGGATGCGCGCTGCGAGAGATAGGGGCGACGAGACGGGAGCGCCAGCGAGATGGGGAGAGGGAATAGTGTGGGCAGAGTTCCATCATTCGACTCCATACCCGTTTGCAATCGACTAGATCGCAGACACACTTTTCTGCCTATATCCCCAAGAAAAGCGCCGGACTAAGGTGAAATACTCACCGGTCGGGCGCTTTACTGAGTGGCATAGTAACATGTTTATTTGATTTTAACCACTTTGCCTGCTCGATTGATATATAGAAGGCGCCTTAGATATGGAAGATTCTTCGACCATTTCTCAACTTCAATCTGGATAGCTTCATTATGGAGCCTTTTCATCCTTCTGGAATCGAATATAACATCACGCGACTGATGCAGAGCTTCGCGTAAGCGCTTCTGCACGACACGAAGGTTATCCGAAATAGGAGATTTAACTTCCCAGAGAATGCCAGCAGCTACAAAGTCAGCTGATTTTGCACGATTGCCTTTGATGCATCGGACGAACTCGACATCCATTCCGTAATCGGCAATAGCCCGTGCAGTATCCATCTCATGCTCTTGAATGTTCAGATTAGATGGTGCGGTAATTGTTCCTTGACGACTTGTCATAGCCTACTAGCCGAACGTTAAGTAATTGAGTCCTGACGGATTGAAAAGAGTGATTATCACGAAACTAATCACTCGATAAAAGATGGCGGGGAAAGAGTCCCCGCCCAAGGTAGGGCCAGGACCTTGCGGCCAGCCCCAAATATGTAGCAGATTATATCGTGTGACAAAGCTTCAGTCTAGACACGCTATCCAATCGCAACCAAGAGCTTTTGAAAATAAGAAAAGGGTTGATTGCAATCGCAATCTGGACACTGCAAGAGCAATCTGGACACTGCAAGAGCAATCTGGACGACAGTTGATTTTTGGACGAATCG
>OLOX01001156.1_pt1 | contig 26091 bp, 21 predicted proteins | sample 1672091 | NCBI WGS metagenome assembly OLOX01 (sample SAMEA3136644, study PRJEB25190) | human gut metagenome | reverse complement strand
GGGAGCGCGCCGTAAAGACCGCGAAGCGGGCTGTCGGGAAGCGACCGTCGGAGCGATGCAGCTTGCCAGTGCGAACCGCAACTCGGGTGCGAGAGCAAGTCCGTAATCTGCTCACCTGAATGCCTCCTTAACTTCCCGTGCACATGTTGTGGAGCGCTTGGCGCTTGCTATCCGCTTGCATTACAATGCAACAACGAATCTGCAGACAATACCTGGAGGGGTACCGCAGCGGGAATATGGCGACATTCGTCAACACCTTTAACCTGTTTCTGTTCTTCGTATTCAGCCTTTGCTACATGTATCAGGCGGTCTATGCCGTCATTGTTTTGGTGAAGGACCATCGACGCAAGATTACGCCCGTGCAAGATGAGCCGCTGCACAAGTTTGCCGTGATGATTGCCGGTCGCAACGAGGAGGCCGTTATCGGCGAGCTCGTGCGCAGCATCAAGAACCAGGATTACCCCGAAGAGCTCATCGACATCTTCGTCATTGCCGACAACTGCACCGACAATACGGCGCAGGTTGCCGAGGAGGCTGGCGCCGAGGTGCTCGTCCGCAACGACCGCCTGGTTGTCGGCAAGAGCCATGCGCTCGACTTCGCGCTCAATCGCATCCGCGTGCTCTACGGCGATTGCTCGGGGCGTACGGATTATGACGCCTATTTCGTCTTCGATGCCGACAACGTGCTCGATCCCGGATTCGTCGCGGCGATGAACCGCGGCGTGAATCGCGGCTACCAGGTGCTCACCTGCTATCGCAACTCGAAGAACTACGACTCCAACTGGATCTCCGCCGGCAGCGCCCTCTGGTTCTTGCGCGAGGCCAAGTTCCTCTCCAATGCCCGTTACATGATGGGCAGCTCGTGCGCCATCAGCGGCACGGGCTTCATGATCAGCGCCGATATCCTTGAGTCTAACGGCGGGTGGATTCATCACCTGCTCACCGAGGACATCGAGTTCTCGACGGATTGCATCGCACATGGCATCCGCATCGGCTACTGCGCCGATGCCTACGTCTACGACGAGCAGCCCACGACGATGAAGGACTCCTGGCGTCAGCGCATGCGTTGGGCTAAGGGCTTCTACCAGGTGCTACTCAAGTACGGCTCCTTCCTCTTCAACGGCATTTTCCGCGGCAAGCAGGGTCGCTTCGCCTGCTACGACATGTTCATGACCATTGCGCCGGCCATGCTGCTCACCTTGGCCGGCGTCGCCGTCAACCTCGTTTTCTGCCTCACCGGCATCGTGCAGATGGCAGGCATTGCGGCATCGGTGCAAACGGTTGCCGCGAGTACCTCGGGGGGTGCTGGTGTCGTGGCGAGCGATCCCAATTGGTTCTCGATGGCCACGGGCATGATGAGCGGCTCCGTCTTCGAGGGCGACCCGCTGAGTTCCTTCAACATCAGCCAGGTTTCGACCGTGCTCGCCTATGCCGAGGCACGCGCGACCATCGTTACCTCGGTGCTTTCCCTTGCCGGCTGCTTCCTGAGCTTCGCGGTCGTCATGCTCGTGTTCGGCACGCTCACGACGATCACCGAGTGGAATCACATCCACGCGAAGAACTCCGACAAGATCAAGTACCTGTTCACCTTCCCGATCTTCATGCTCACCTACGTCCCCATCGCCCTCATTGCCGTCTTCAAGAAGGTCGAGTGGAAGCCGATTACGCATAATGTCGTGCGTTCGGTTGCCGACGTCGTGAGCAAGGGATGACCGTGTCTTTGCGACACGAGGAGGCAATATGAGCAAGCTCAGCTCCATCGAGGATATCGAGCGCCGTAACCAGCAGGCTCAGGAGCACGAGGCTCGACCTGCCGCGTCTGATTCCGTGTCCGACGATGCAACGGCTCCCGACCCCAGCCCTTCGGCTTCCGTTTCCGAGCAAGGCGACATGAGCGCCGAGCAGGAAGAGGAGTTCCACGGGCTGGATACGACGCCGCCCATGGGAGCTGGGCACAAGGCATTGATTGTTGTCGCAGTCGTCGTCGTAATTGTCGCAATACTGTATATTGTTAATAGCTGGGTTCACTTCGTATAGGGACGCATATGGATAAGCGCGAGAACGACGAGCAAAACGAGGTCGAGGTTCACCTCTTCGCGGAGGAGGACTTTAACGACGGTCGCCCTGCCGAGGAGGCTCCGCAGGGAGAGATCACGGTGGATTTCGGCGAGGCTGCCGAGTCCATGCTTGACGACATCAAGTCCGATAGCCTCTATGGCATAAGCGCTGCAGCTGCTGCCGATGCCGATGACTTCGATCCGGGCGATATGTCTTCCGATGCCGTCGTCAACGTAGATGACGTGGTCGCGGCTCGCAGCAAGGGGGACCGTCTCACCGAGAGCGCCGATCTTGACGAGCTTTCCGAGTCCATCAACATTACCGAGCAGGAAACGGTCGAATACGTCGAGGACGATGACGAGTTCTCTGCCGAACGCGCGATGCGTAGCAGACGCCGTCTGCGCAACCTGCTCGTCTTCTTCATCATCATCCTGCTTGTCCTTATCGCCGTCATCGGCCTGTTCATCTGGCGCAACAGCACACCGCCGGGCGTTAAGCAGCCGGACTCCGATGTTCTGCAAACCTCGACGGCGGGTACAAACGCCGCGCAATTCCAGGCAATCGATGCTGCGCGTATCCCCGATCTCATCACCTACTTCGGCATGACGCCCGAGGCCGCTGTCGAGGCAAGCGGCAACTCGATTGCTCTCGATGCCGAGGCGACGGCTGCCTCGGATGCAACGCTGCCCAATGTCGTGAGGACGCGCAATGGATGGCTTGTCGGCCCCAACGGCGAGACGCTTGCGAGCATCACCTTCGGTCTCAATGCGGCGGGCGATATCGATTACATCTTCGCGTCATTCGACCTCGATGCCTTTGGCGTCGCCGATGCGAAGTTCGACGAGCTCATCGCCTCCAAGGTGGTCGCCTCCTCGATTCTCGCGGGCATCGGCCTTGATCCTGCCGCCGTCGAATCCGCGCAGCTCACTATCGTCGAAAACCCCCAGGCGGTGCTCTCGCGCGACACGAGCGCCCAGGAGGTGGCCGAGTTCACCGGCCCCACCAACATCGAGGGCGTCCCCGGTACCTGGAAGGTGACCGAGACGTACGATCACACGGCTGGCGTTACGGTGGGCGATAACAGCGTCATTCGCACGCTGAGCGTCGACCTGCGCTAGAAATACTTCTTGCATGTGTCTGTGGGCACGTGTAAACTATGCGTCCGTATCTACGAAGTGAAGGTGCGCAAGCTACCTTCCACCTTTCGACGAGCAAGCGCTCAGTTGTCTGGTCACTTACAATTAGCCCTTCGGGGGTCTTTGTGTGTGCCTGTCGGCTGAATGCAGCTCGGCAGGTTTTTTATTAGGAGGTGTTTGTCATAGCAGCTCAGGACACACGGATCAACGGTGAGATTCATGCGCCGCAGCTTCTCGTCATCGGTGTCGATGGCACCAAGTACGAGATGGCCAACGATGCGGCACAACGCTTTGCCGAAGACCAGGGTCTCGATCTGGTAGAGGTCGCTCCCAACGCCGATCCGCCCGTTTGCCGCGTCATGGATTACGGCAAGTACAAGTACGAGCAGGCGGTCAAGGCCAAGAAGGCGCGCAAGAACCAGACCAAGATCGAGGTCAAGGAGATGAAGTTCCGCCCCAAGATCGATACGGGCGACTACGAGACCAAGAAGGGTCACGTGCTTCGCTTCCTCGGTAAGGGCAACAAGGTCAAGATCACCATCATGTTCCGCGGTCGCGAGATGGCCCATCCCGAGCAGGGATTGACCATTCTCGAGAGGCTTGCCGACGACCTCAAGGACCTCGCCGTCGTAGAACAGCAGCCAAAGATGGAAGGGCGCAACATGCACATGATGGTGGCGCCGCTTCCCAAGGACGCACGCAAGAATTCCGGCAAGGAAAACGAAGACAAGGAGTAGCACCATGCCTAAGATGAAGACCCACAAGGGCACTGCCAAGCGCTTCCGCACCACGGGGTCGGGCAAGATCATGCGCGGCAAGGCTTTCAAGAGCCACATCATGACCAAGAAGTCCCAGAAGCGTAAGCGTAACTTCCGTCACGAGACGGTTGTCGCCGAGGCCGATGTGAAGGTCGTCAAGAAGAATCTGGGCAAGGCGTAAAGCGCGCAAGCCCGTATCCGTTTCAGTTGTTAGTAGGAGTTGATAAACATGGCACGTGTCAAGCGCGCAGTTAACGCCAAGAAGAAGCGTCGTACCGTATTCAAGCGAGCAAAGGGCTACTACGGCGCCAAGTCCCGTCAGTATCGCGCCGCTAAAGAGCAGGTCCAGCATTCGCTGCAGTATGCCTACCGCGATCGCCGCAACAAGAAGCGCGAGATTCGCCGTCTCTGGATTACTCGTATCAATGCGGCTGCTCGCATCAACGGCCTGTCCTATTCGGTCTTCATGCATGGCCTCAAGACGGCTGGCATCGAGCTCGACCGCAAGGTGCTTGCCGATATGGCCGTCAATGACCCACAGGGCTTCGCCGAGCTGTGCAAGATTGCCCAGAAGGCTGCTGCATAAGCGCTGCTTGTCATTTCGACCGAAGCGAAACGACCCTACTGTCATTTCGAGCGAAGCCGAGAAATCCCACCATCAAAGGGGAGGCCTGTGCCTCCCCTTTATCATTTCGAGCGAAGTCGAGAAATCTCTCCATCCAGAGGGTTTTCACCTTGACCTGGATATAGTGTCTGGGTTTAAAGTGCCCTGCGAGGAGGTGAAGCATGGACGAAGACAATGGCAAACTGCTTACGGTGGCGCAGGTGCACGAACTTACCGGAATCACTGCCGCTCAACTGAAGAACTGGGATAAGGAGGGCGTTCTGGTCGCACGGCGTTCGGGCGAAGGGATTGCGAACAATCGCAAGCTTTACACCATGGATGACGTTCGTAGGGCCCAGGAGATTCTCCTATATCGCAAGTTGGGCTTTAGTCTTGACCGAATCAAGGAAGTTCTTGCTGCTCCCGAGACGGAACGTGCCTCGCTCGTGGCAATGCGCACAAACGAGCTCAAGGAAGACTATGCCTACATCCAAAGGAAGATAGAACTGAGCTCAGCCCTCGAAGTTGTGGGTCCCGATTCGCTGATGGACGAGCTCGTTGGCATTGAGGGTCCTGACAGACTCATTGATGCTTACGAGAGGGATAAGAATCTGAGGCAGTGGATTCGCTGGTCTCGTAGTCATACCGATCGCGATATCGAAAAAATCAATGCTGAGCTCCAAGATGCATTGGATAATCTTGTCCAGATACCAGATGATGCGACATGGGAGCTAGTCAAAGCTCATATTGCCCGCTTCTGCGATGCGTGGAGCAAACCATTTGGATGGCCCACTGTGGGACAGATGCTTGCATTCCACTTTACATTTGCCGAAATGGCAGAAAATGGGGAGAACGCAGACGGTCTTTTTGATGCCGAAGCGTGCGAGTCCCTCGCCGAGGCCTTTCGTCTTGCGTGGGCATCAAGTGCCCTCAAATGCATGGAGGACGTTCTCGCGGTCTTGTATTGGAATGCTTGCGGGGGTGTGTCGCTAGAACCAGTACACGAGACAGCGAAGGTGCTACGAGCGGCTGTTGCGGAATTTTCATATCGTCCCCATATGTCAGATGGGAAGCTGATGCCGGAACAGAGCACGGAATTCGTTGAGATTACTCGGGCGATATTCGAGCTTTTGGAGGAAGTGGCCCTTGACGAGAGACTCGAACGTTACTTACATCTCGATGAGTTCTATGCCGTGGATGGTCCCGGTCTTGAGACTGCTCGACATATAACCGAAGCTTGGGTCGAGGGCTGTCTCGAGTCATGGTTTTCGGATGGCGGCGCGTCAGAGATTGAGCAGAGAATCGATGAGTGGATTGACGCATTGCGGCTGCAATGGGAGCGCGTGACGCATGGCGGTTCTCAGGTGGACTGCCCTGGATCTTTGGACGAAGAAGAACAGGTTGAGCGCTTTTCCGCATGGGTCGAGGAACATTATGCATGCACTTTCGCCGACCCACCCGAAGCTCGTTGGTCAAGCGAGGAAGAGGATTGCACGGTGGAGAAGAGGACGCGCGATTTCGCGCAGCGGATGGTGTCAGAGGGAAAGATGACTACGCCTGACTAGAACTCGACGAGCGATTTCACGCTGACGCCGAGGGCGTCGGCGATACGTCCAAGGTCATCGATTCCAACGCTGACGCGGCCGGTTTCGATGCGCCAGATGTGGGACTTACTGCTGCCTATCATGAGGGCTAAACGTGCCTGAGAAAGCCCCTGCTCTTCACGTCGTGCCCTGATGCATAGTCCGAGAGTTAACCTTTTATCCAGAGTGTCCATAGCCTAAGCCTATGTGCTAGACTTTCAAAGATGGCTTCATATATGAAGCCATAACAGAAAACCTAGAACAGATAAGAGAGGAGCTGCCATGGGAGAAAATAATTTGCAAGGGGCATCACGCTTCCCAAATGGGGAGGATGCAGCTTTAAAGGGCGATCGTCCCACGACCGCCATTGTTCTTGCTGCCCTGGCCGTTGTTTTAGCGGTGATTAACGTGTCGTATACGACTGTTGGAGGCCTAGACATCGGCATCAGCGTAGTTTCGGCGCTTGCCATGGGCACAGGAACGATGTTTACGATCTATTCGCTATTGTGGGACCTGCTCTTTCTTCTCGCGCCAGTGCTCGTGTTAATCGCCTTGTGCACCCGTGGTCAAGCCGCAAAAAAGATGCTCATCACATCAATGTCTCTGGGACTTGTGATCATGGTGTTGAATATAGTGTTCGGCGTGATTATGTCCACATCAGGAATGAATGTCTTGAGATACTTCAGTCTTCTTGAGATGGTGACAATTGCCGCGCAATCAAATGCTGTCAGCATCATCTTGCAGCTTCTCGTCTATGGTGGCTCGCTTGCTGTATTTCTCATTGCTATGAACACAAAGGGAAATCAGTTCAAAATCGCAATAATTGGTTTTTCGATTGTTGCGCTTGTTGGCCTCGTGCTCATGATTGCAGGTATGCAGCCTTACGCTTACTCCGTGCGGGGCTATACGATTCTGGGATATACGGTTCCAAGTTACGCGTCCTATTTCGTTGGGGAGTTCCTATCTAACGTTCTCATGTGGACAGCCATCACTGTTTTCTTTAAGTTCGCAGCTGAAGGTGCTGTGACTTCCGTGGCTAGCACTATAGATACGGAGGTGTCCGTTCAGGTGTCAAATGACGTGAGTGTAGGCAAAAAGTCACAAAAGGAGGAGACCTCAGACATAGAGGTAACCGAGAAAGGTTCCATGGTGGAGTCCTCGATTCAGGTTGATGATAGGGGGCAATCATGAAACCCATGGTCAATTGCGGCATTGCACTACTGATTATCCTGTCCATGGCCGCAACGGGATCTCTCGTTGCGTGTTCGGAAACGACGAGCAGCCCTACAAGTTCTCCCACGGCTTCCGTACAAAGCTCGGAGTCGACCAGCGCAGGATCATTCTCCTCGAGTTCTACAACCACGAGTGAATCAGTTTCAGCTCAGCAGTCGTCAGCTAGTGGAATCACCCCTTCCTTCAAGGAGGCTATGGATGAATACGAATCGTTCATAGAGGGGTACTGCGACTTCATGCACAAATATATAGATTCAGGCTATAGCGCCTCGATGATGAGCGATTATTCCAAATGGATGAACCAGTACTCGACCATGATGGCAAAGATTCAAGCCGTGGATTCGAATTCGCTTTCTGCAGCGGACAGCGCTTATTATCTCGAGGTGGTTAACAGAACGAATCAGAAACTGGCCTCCATCCTCTGATACTGGGGCTATAACGCAAACGGGGCGGATGACGTCGTTATTCGCCCCGTTCGCAACCATCAGAGCGCAGCACTTGGTGTGGAGTCCTCCTCTTGCCATGAAATGTGCCGGTATGGCCACGGTGCTCGTGCATGAACGTCACTGCTGCTGTCGCCGATGCCGTCGCCAGCATCATCAGCGCTGCCACAATCTCTCCCATCTTCTTTTCTTTAATTTTTTGTGAAGGGGCCCTTTGTTGGGGTATCGTTTCATTTGGAGCGAAACGCATGCCAAACGCGTCCATTCCCATAGAGAGGGTAGGACCCCGTGTCTCAACTGGATTTCATCCGGGTCAAGGATCCGGAACGCATTGCCGAACTTGCGATTTTCGCGGAAGGTATCTTCAGGGAGTATTTCTCGACGCTCCATGAGCCCGAGAAGGTCGATTACCTGGTAAATCACACCTTGTCGCTCGAGACGCTTACCACCGCCATCGCCGATGAAGGCTATGAGTACTACTTCGTCGATGACGCGCAGACGGGGGAGCATCTCGGTTTCGTCGGCATCAGGCCCGACGACGGCTTCCTCTATCTCAGCAAGCTCTACCTCATCAAAGGCGCGCGCGGCAAAGGTCTTGGCCGCGCCGAGTTCGAGTTCGTGAAGCAACGCGCGCGAGAGCACGGTCTCGGACGCATCAGACTCACGTGCGCACGCGATAATATCGCGAGCCTCGATCGCTACGATCACATGGGGTTCAAGAGAATCGCCTGCGTCAACAATGACGTTGGCGGCGGCTTTGAGATGAACGACTACCTGATGGAGTACACGCTCGAGGACGCTTCCTAGTCCTCGTCAACCTCGATGGCGCCGAGCGGGCACTCTTCCATGCACTCGCCGCAACCGTCGCAGCTATCCTCGTTTACAACTGAAGCGACGCTCCCGACAATGTCGAGTACGCCATTGGGGCAGGTATCAACGCAGATACCACATCCTGAACATTCGTCGATGTCTATCGTGGGCTGGGGCATGTGCAAGCCTTTCGTCTCGGTAACATCACGTATGCAAAATAGCGGTAACCCCTTCATAAGGCAACATGTTTTTTCTTCGATTCCAAGAAGGCAGCTGGTGACCGCTTGTTCGTGAATGATGCCAAGAAACAAGGGTTCATGACTCCTCAAATGGCTATATCAGGGGCACTTTGCCATGTTTGGCGGCCATTGCCCCGCAGTTCTTGGCACCTTGCGGTCAGCGCCCCCGCATCCTTGGCAATACGGCCTCGGAAGCGGTCAGCGACCTTGCTTCCTTGGCGACACGGCCTCTGAAAGAGTCAGCGACCTCACTTCCTTGGCAAGAAAAGACATGAACCCATTGCTGGCAGGGTAGCTTCAAAATCGAAGACATACGCCACGGTCAAACTAAGAATATCTAAGTGTTACATATTGGTAACAGGTGTTATAAATAGCTTATAAAACTTGACAATAGGTCACTTAGATTTCATAATGCTCAATGTAAATATATACGTAATTCCACATGAAGGAAGGCATAGATATGAGCAAGATTATTGGTATTGACCTTGGCACGACCAACTCGGCCATGGCGGTTCTCGAGGGCGGCGAGCCCACGATTATCGTCAACGCGGAAGGTGACCGCACCACTCCGTCCGTTGTCGGTTTCCGCAAGGATGGCGAGCGCGTCGTCGGCAAGGCAGCAAAGAACCAGGCTGTTACCAACCCCGAGAACACCGTTGCGTCTATCAAGCGCTTCATCGGTCGCAATTATGATGAGACCGAGTCCGAGCGTGCGACTGTCGCCTACAACGTCGTCAAGGGTAAGGACGGCCGTAACATGGTGCAGATCGACGGGCATGACTACACGCCCGAGGAGATTTCGGCCATGGTGCTCCAGAAGCTCAAGGCTGACGCCGAGAAGTACCTGGGCGAGCCGGTGACCGAGGCTGTCATCACCGTTCCGGCCTACTTCAACGACGCACAGCGTCAGGCCACCAAGGACGCGGGCAAGATTGCCGGCCTCGAGGTCAAGCGTATCATCAACGAGCCTACCGCAGCAGCGCTGGCTTACGGCCTCGACAAGAAGGGCGTCGACGAGAAGATCCTCGTCTTCGATCTCGGCGGCGGCACCTTTGACGTTTCCATCCTCGAGATGGGCGATGGCGTCTTCGAGGTTCTCGCGACCGCAGGCGACAACCACCTGGGTGGCGATGACTGGGATCAGCGCATCATCGATTGGCTGGCCGACAAGTTTCAGGCAGATCATGGTATTGACCTGCGCAAGGACAAGATGGCTCTGCAGCGCCTCAAGGAAGCTGCCGAGAAGGCCAAGATGGAGCTCTCCAACACGCAGCAGGCGGCTATCAACCTGCCGTTCATCACGGCTGTCGATGGCAACCCGGTCCACCTGGACTACTCGCTGACGCGTGCCGAGTTCGAGCGCATCACCGCAGACCTGCTCGAGCGTTGCAAGACGCCGGTCGAGACCGCGATGAAGGACGCTGGCCTTTCCAGCGGAGAGATCGACGAGGTCATCCTTGTTGGTGGCTCCACCCGTATGCCGGCTGTCCAAGAGGAAGTCAAGAAGATCACGGGCAAGGATCCGCACATGGGCGTCAACCCGGACGAGGTCGTTGCCATTGGCGCGGCTATCCAGGGCGGCGTGCTCGGCGGTGACGTCGAGGGCATCCTCCTGCTCGATGTGACTCCGCTTTCGCTGGGCGTCGAGACCATGGGTGGCGTCATGACCAAGATGATCGATCGCAACACGACGATCCCGACGCGCAAGACCGAGGTGTACTCCACGGCGGCCGATAACCAGACCTCCGTCGAGATTCACGTCCTGCAGGGCGAGCGCGAGTTCGCACGCGATAACAAGACGCTGGGTCGCTTCCAGCTGACGGGTATCCCGGCGGCACCGCGTGGCATCCCGCAGATCGAGGTCACGTTCGACATCGACGCCAACGGCATCGTCAACGTGTCCGCCAAGGATCTGGGCACGGGTCAGGAGCAGAAGATCACGATCTCCGGTTCCACGGCTCTGTCCGACGAGGAAGTCGACCGCATGGTGGCCGACGCCCAGGATCACGCGGCCGAGGACGAGGCCCGCAAGGCCGAGGTCGAGACCCGCAACCAGGCCGACTCGATCGTCTACGCGACCGAGAAGACCCTCAAGGATCTGGGCGACAAGGTTCCGCAGGCGTCCAAGGACGAGGTCGAGGCAGCTATCGCAGCCGTCAAGACGGCTCTCGAGGGCAGCGATGTCGACGACATCAAGGCCAAGACCGAGGCTCTGCAGCAGGCAAGCTACAAGCTCGCCGAGATTGCGTACGGCAATGGCCAGCAGGCCGATGCCCAGGGCGGTAACACCGCAAGCGGTTCGTACGACACCAACGCTGGTGGCGACGAGGTCGTCGATGCCGACTACGAGGTCGTTGATGACGAGAAGGACAACTAATCATGTCCGCCGCACAGAAAGACGATACGCTCAAAGGGGCTGCCAGTGGCAGCCCCGAGGGCGCTAGCCCCGTAGACGAGAACGTCGAAGAGGCCATCGAAGCCGAGGTCATCGAGGAGCAAGACGAGGTCCAGGAGGACACGCCCAATCTCTTCGAGGCCATCACGGCCGAGGTGACCGAGCTACGCGATCGCTACGCGAGGCTGCAAGCAGAGTGGGATAACTACCGCAAGCGCACGCAGGCAGAGCGTGAGTCCGAGCGTGTGCGTGCCTCGGAGAATCTCGTCATGGATTTGCTCCCCCTGCTCGATGACCTCGAGCGTGCCATCAAGCACGCGAGGGAGACGGGCGAAGGCGGCACCCTGACGGATGGCGTCGAGGCAATCCAGAACAAGTTCCTGCAAATTCTGGAGAAGCACAAAGTCACGCAAATCGCCGCGCTGGGCGAGCCATTTGATGCGATGCAGCATCAGGCAGTTGGCACCGAGGAGGATGCAAGCGTCCCCGAGGAGACGGTCGTCAATGTGTTCCAGCAAGGCTACAAGATGGGCGAGCGTGTCATACGCCCCGCAATGGTCGTGACGAGCACCGGAGGCCCCGCACGGGAGCCGCAAGGAGCTAACGAGTAATAGTCGGGGAAACGCGTTCGTAAGAGCGCGTTTCTTCTTGTAGATAGAAAGGTGGAAGACGCATGTCAAAGAACTACTACGACATACTCGGCGTGAAGAAGTCCGCTTCCGCCGATGAGATAAAGAAGGCATTTCGCAAGCTTGCCCAGAAGCATCATCCCGATGCGGGCGGCGATGAGGAGACCTTCAAGGAGATTAACGAGGCCTACGAAGTCCTCTCCGATCCCGAGAAGAAGGAGCAGTACGACACCTACGGAACCGTGGGCAACTTCGCCGACCAGGCTGGCGCCTGGGGCGGTGCGGGCCAGGGATGGCCCGGCGGTGGCGGTCGTACCTACACCTACACTTCTAGCGGTGATGGTGCGGGCTTTGACTGGGCCGATATCTTCAGCAACATTCGCGGTGGCGACGGAGCGTTCGGCAGCGATTGGGATTTCAACGTCAATCGGGCGCATAAGGGCCAGGACCTCCAGACCTCCATCGAGCTCACGTTTGACGAGGCGTTCAAGGGCACGACGAAGAAGGTCTCGATCAGGATTCCGAGCACGGGCGATACCGAGACGGTTACGGTCAAGGTGCCGGAGGGCGCCGTTGACGGTGGCAGGTTGCGGTTCCGTGGCAAGGGCGAGCACGGCACCAACGGCGGCGAGCGAGGCGACTTGCTCATCGTCACGAAGATTGCCGAGCATCCCGTGTACAAGCGCGAGAAGGCGGATGTCGTGATGGAACTCCCCGTCAGCATCGACGAGGCGATACTCGGTGCGAGCGTCGTCATTCCCGCCCCAGACGGCACGCGCGTCAAGCTGCGCGTCCCCGCGGGCACGCAAGACGGCAAGGTCCTGCGCGTCAAGGGCAAGGGCGCCAAGGACGTGAAGGGCAAGAAGGGCACGGGCGATCTGCGCATCAAGGTGAAGGTCGAGACACCCAAGAACCTCAACGCCGAGCAGAAGAAGGCTATCGAGGAGTTTCGCGCTGCATCTCCCTCGCCGGATACGCTGCGAAGCGCCTTGAACGATCAGATGAAGGCCGTCAAGGCATAGGACAAGGAGCGCGTTATGGCACAGACAGATAGGAACAAGCCGCTCTACATGATTAGCGTCGCAGCCGATCTTGCCGGGCTTCATCCGCAGACCCTGCGCATCTACGAGGCAAAGGGTCTCGTGTCGCCCCAGCGCACGAGTGGCAACACACGCATGTACTCGCAAGCCGACGTTGATCGCCTGGAGCTCATCGGCAGGCTTACGGACGAAGGCATCAATCTGGCCGGTGTCATGCGCATCCTCGACCAGAGGGAGCGCATGCGCGAGATCCAGGCAGAGGCCGATAAGTTGCGCGAGGAGGTCGAGCGCCTGCATGATGCCATGCACGAGCTCGAGATGCGCCAGACAATCGCGACGCTCATGAACAAGCCAGACCATTCCAGGCTCCTGAGCGAGGGATTCTCCGGCTTGTAATGCACATCGTTTGCATTACTGCATTACGTAAATTGAAAAGAAGTGGTCGCGTGGTTTCCTTCGAGGAACTTCGCGGCGTGCATATATAACTGAATAGTGGAGGAATAAAAATGAGAATAGACAAATTGGCGGTCACCGCGCAGGAGGCTTTGCAAAACGCAATCTCCATAGCGGCAGACATGGAGGCGGCGGCAGTCGAGCCAGAGCACTTGCTCAAGGCGCTGCTCGATTCCAATGAGGGAAACCTGACCGCAATCATCGAGAGGATCGGCGCAGACCCGCGTGCGATCGACATGGCGATAACTGAAGATTTGGAGAAACAGCCCAAGGTTTCGGGCACGATGCCCAATGTGAGCCAGCGTTTGGCAGCCGTCGTCGACGACGCTGTCAAAATCGCAGGCAAGATGGGCGATGCCTTTGCGACTACCGAGCATTTGCTCATAGCCCTGACCGAGGACAAAGGCGAGGCGGGCAAGGAGCTTTCGCTTGCCGGTGTGACGCGCAGTCGCGTCGAGCAGGTCTATGAGGAGCTGCGCGGCGATACGCGCGTGACCGATCGCGACTCGAAGACGCAGTTCGAGGCACTCGAGCAATATGGCAAAAACCTTACGCAAGAGGCTCGTGACGGCAAGCTCGACCCTGTCATCGGTCGTAACGACGAGATTCGTCACACCATCCAGGTTCTGGCGCGTCGTACCAAGAACAATCCGTGCCTCATTGGCGAGCCGGGCGTCGGCAAGACGGCCATCGTCGAGGGTCTCGCCCAGCGCATCGTTGCGGGTGACGTCCCTTCGACGCTGCTCAACAAGGAGATCGTGGCGCTCGACCTGGGTTCCATGGTCGCGGGTGCCAAGTATCGTGGCGAGTTCGAGGACCGTCTCAAGGCGGTGCTGCGCGAGGTCGAGCAGTCCGATGGCAACATCATCCTGTTCATCGACGAGCTGCATACCATCGTGGGCGCTGGCGCGAGCGAGGGTTCGCTCGACGCGGGCAACATGCTCAAGCCCGCCCTGGCCCGTGGCGAGCTGCATGCCATCGGTGCGACCACGCTCAACGAGTACCGCAAGTACATCGAGAAGGACTCCGCACTCGAGCGTAGGTTCCAGCCCGTCATGGTAAGCGAGCCCTCCGTTGAGGAGACGGTCTCGATTCTGCGCGGCATCAAGGAGAAGTACGAGATCCATCACGGCGTGCGCATCCAGGACTCGGCCATCGTGGCCGCAGCCCAGCTGTCCAACCGCTACATCACGGATCGCTTCCTGCCAGACAAGGCCATCGACCTCGTAGATGAGGCTGGTAGCCGCCTGCGCATGGAGATCGACTCGTCCCCGATGGAGATTGACCTGCTCGATCGCATGCTCACGCAGATGCAGATTGAGGAGCAGGCGCTCATGAAGGAGGATGACGAGCTTTCCAAGCAGAGGCTCGAGGAGCTCCGTGGCCAGATTGCCGAGCAACAGCAAGAGCTCGACAAGCTGCGTGCCGAGTGGTCCAACCAGAAAGACGCCATCAACCGCGTGCGCGAGATCAAGGCCGAGATAGACCAGGCGCAAAATGACGAGGACCGTTGCACGCGCGAGGGCGACCTCGTGGCGGCATCCGAGATCCGCTTTGGCAGGATTCCGCAACTCAAGGCAGAGCTCGAGGAGGCAACGGCCGTGCTCGAGGCGGCTCAGGATGACGACAGCATCCTCAAGGAGGAGGTTACCGCCGAGGACATCGCCGATGTCGTGAGCAGCTGGACGGGCGTGCCCGTGAGCAAGATGATGGAAGGCGAGATGGCCAAGCTCGCTGGTCTCGAGGACACCCTGCATGGGCGCGTCATCGGCCAGGAGGAGGCCGTGCATGCGGTTGCAGGCGCCATCAGGCGCAGCCGCAGCGGTCTTTCCGATCCGGACAGGCCCATCGGCAGCTTCCTGTTCCTCGGCCCCACGGGTGTGGGCAAGACCGAGCTCACCAAGGCGCTCGCGGAGGCGCTCTTCGATGACGAGCGTGCGATGGTGCGCATCGACATGTCCGAGTACATGGAGAAGTTCAGCGTGCAGCGTCTCATCGGCGCACCTCCGGGATACGTCGGCTACGAGGAAGGCGGCCAGCTCACCGAGGCCGTGCGCAGGCACCCGTATTCGGTCATCCTGCTCGACGAGATCGAGAAGGCGCATCCGGATGTCTTCAACGTGCTGCTGCAGGTGCTTGACGATGGTCGTCTGACCGATGGCCAGGGTCGTGTCGTGAGCTTCAAGAACTCGATCATCATCATGACGAGTAACCTTGGCTCGCAGTTCATCCAGGAGTTCATGGAGACGGGTGACAAGGACGCGATGGATGCCGCTATTCAGAACGCCCTGCGTCAGTCCTTCAGGCCCGAGTTCCTCAATCGTATCGACGAGATCATCACGTTCACCTCGCTCGATATGGAGCACCTCGAGAAGATCGTCGACCTGCAACTCGAGAAGGTGCGCGAGCGTCTGGCCGAGCGACGCATCACGCTCGAGCTCACGCCCGCCGTGCTGGAGCGTCTGTCGCTCGACGGATTCGACCCGCTCTTTGGTGCGCGTCCGCTCAAGCGCCTCATCCAGCACGAGGTTGTCGATCGCGTCGCCAACGAGATGGTCTCCGGCCATCTGCAGGAGGGCGACACGATCACCATCGACCTCGACGAGGACGGCGATTATACCGTGACGATCGGGGAGTAACGAGGGCTCGAAGATGTGAGCAAACTATGTAGAAAGGGAGTCAGTTTTTGAAGCTGGCTCCCTTTTTCATGTGGGGGCAATCTTTACTGCTATCATCGAGTGCATGGAAGACACTCAGCAAAACACACAGCAAATTCAAGGACTAAGCACAGCCGAGGTAAACGAGCGTATCGCTGCCGGCAAGGTTAACGAAAACGCCGATGTGCATACGCGCAGCATCCCGCGCATCGTGCGCGACAACATCTGCACGCTCTTCAACCTCGTCAACATCATCCTTGCCATCGCCATCTTCTGGACGGGTTCGTATCGTAACCTCCTGTTCATGGCGATCATCATCTGCAACATCGTCATCGGCATCTACCAGGAGGTGCGCTCCAAGCTCACCATTGACCGCCTCTCGGTCATTACCTCATCCAGGGCGCACGTCATTCGTGACGGCAGACAGATGAACATTATGCTCGACCAGATCGTCCTCGACGACGTCATCATGCTCGAACGTGGCGACCAGGTGCCCTCGGACTGCGAGGTCATCGAAGGCTCGTGCAGCGCCAACGAGAGCCTGCTCACGGGCGAGGCGGACCTCGTGCCAAAGAAGGTGGGCGACGAGCTGTACTCCGGGAGCTTTATCAGTTCTGGTTCCTGCATCGCGCGCGTCACCGCCGTGGGTGTGGACAACTACGCGACAAAGATCAACAACGAGGCCAAGGTCTATCGCAAGGTACGCTCCGACATCATGGAATCGCTGCGCAAGATCATCAAGTTTGTCACCGTGCTCATCGTGCCCCTCGGTGCCGCGCTCGTCATCAAGGAGTGCTGGCTCGGCGGCGGCACGATCGATTCCGCGATCCTGCACACCTCGGCTGCGCTCGTCGGAATGATTCCGCAGGGGCTCATCCTGTTGACCTCGGCCGTGCTCGCCGTGAGCGTCATTCGCCTCGCGCAGCATAAGGTGCTCGTCCAGGAGCTGTACTGCGTCGAGACGCTCGCCCGCGTTGACGTCGTCTGCCTCGACAAGACGGGCACCATCACCACGGGTGAGATGGACGTCGACGAGGTCATCCCCTTCGATGGCGTGCCCTATGACGAGGCCCTGCACGCGCTCGTCGCACTTGATGCGCTCTCGAAGGACGATAACGAGACCGCCAAGGCCATCAAGGCCTACATCACCGGGCTCGAAGAGCGCCCCGATGCGCCCAAGGCCGTGCAGGGTGAGACGCGTTACGTGCCGTTTTCCTCCGAGCGCAAGTATTCGGGTGTTTGCTACGGCAGCGATGCTGGCAACTATGCCATGGGTGCGGCCGAATTCGTCTTGAAAGGGTCTGACGAGTTACCCGAGGTACTCGAGAAGATCGAACGGCTTGCGGGCGTGCGTCGCGTGCTCGTGCTCGCCAAGGTCGCCGACTTCGACAAGGAAGACGAGATCGTCGGGCCGGTCGAGCCGCTTGCGCTCATCTTCATCCGCGATCGCGTGCGTCCCACGGCAGCCCAGACGCTCGACTACTTCAAGCAGCAGGGCGTACGCATCAACATCATCAGCGGTGATGCGGTCGAAACGGTGTCGAACATCGCCGCCTCCGTGGGCGTGCCCGATGCCGACAAGTGCATCGACATGAGCACGGTGACTACCGAGGAAGAGCTACGCGAGGTGGCGCGCACCTGCCGCGTCTTCGGGCGCGTGAGTCCCGCGCAGAAGAAGCAGCTCGTCGTGGCGCTGCAGGACCAGGGCCATACCGTCGCCATGACCGGCGATGGCGTGAACGACGTCCTTGCGCTGCATGCGGCGGATTGCTCGGTCGCCATGGGCACGGGGTCGGATGCCGCGCGCAGCATCGCCCAGCTCATACTGCTCGACGATGACTTCGCCTCGATGCCGCCCGTCGTCGCCGAGGGTCGTCGCTCCATCAACAACCTGCAGCGGTCGGGCTCGCTGTTCCTCGTCAAGACGATCTTCTCCGTCGTCATGTCGCTCATGTTCATCTTTATCGTCGCGTACAACTATCCCTTCGTCACCATTCAGCTCACGCTCATCGATGCCTTTACCGTGGGTATTCCGTCCTTTGTCCTCGCACTTGAACCCAATCGCGACCTCATTCGCGGCGAGTTTCTACGCAACGTCATCACGCGCGCCATACCAGGAGCCATCTGCGTCATAACCTCGGTCGTCATCGCCGTCATATTCTGCTTCGTGACTGGTCACTCCCAGGATCAGTTCTCGACGATGTGCGTTGTCTTGACCTGCGTCTCGGGCGTCAACCTCGTCATTCGTCTTTCGATTCCCTTCAATTACATACGTACGGCGCTGCTTGTCGTCATTCTCGCGGGACTGGTGCTCGGCATATTCGTCTTTGGCCCCGTCTTCATGCTCGTGCCGCTCACGGGCGAGATGGCCATTGCCACCCTCGTCGCTGCGCTGTTCATCACGGTTCTCTTCAACGTCCTCTTTAACGTTGCGCTCGATCGGGAACGCGCCTATCTCGATTCGCTTGCGGGCGAGGTCGTGGCGGCCGATATCTACAACCTCGATCCTTTCGGCTCCAAACTGGTGACGGCCGAGATGACGGCCGACGAGCTGGCGCGGCTGGTGAAGACCAAATTCAACGATACGGTCAACCTCGACGAGTCGCACCGCATCGACATCTACATGACCACCCCTTATGTGATCCGTACCGACGAGCGGTTCGAGGCGCAGTCGGTCGCTTTCCCCGAACTGAAACCCGGCCGCCGCTACCGCGTGGCGATGGGCGACTACATTTTCAAGACCTATTCCGGTCTCGATTATACCGACGGAGCTCCTACCGGGACGCTGTTGACCGACGTATTGGATTCATATTTGCGCGCCCGCTCGCCGCTGGCGCCCGACAACGAACCCCGTCAGCGGATCGAGTAGCAACCGGCTGACGCATAGGGTGAAATCGGATCGCAGGGAGCGCAGTTTCCTGCGATTTTTTTATTTCACAAATTGATATATCGTTTATATTTTCGGACAGGGCGCTTGTGCTGCGCGGTTTTATTCTCTAATTTTGCCGATACTCGAATGTAATGAAACTATCAATCTAATTTTTTTCGAACGATGAAACTTTTTCGACTGTTTGTCGTCGCGTGCATCCTGACGTTCTGCGCCGGACGTGCCGCGGCGCAGGAGCAGGAGACGCCCGCACCCAAGACCTACAAGATCTATGCGGTGTGCGACGCGCATCTCGACACCCAGTGGAACTGGGACCTGACCCACACCATCCGGGAATACATTCCGCGCATCCTCTTCCAGAACCTCTGGATGCTGGAGCGGTATCCCGATTACAAGTTCAATTTCGAGGGCGGCATCATCTACCGATGGATGAAGGAGTACTATCCGCTGCACTACGCCCGTTTGCAGAAGTATATCGACGAGGGGCGCTGGCACATCAGCGGCGCGTCGTGGAATGCCAACGACCCCAACATGCCTTCGGCCGAGTCGTTCATCCGCAACATCCTGCAAGGACAGGAGCTCTACAAGCGCGAGTTCGGCGTGCGTTCGACCGACATCTTCCTGCCCGACTGCTTCGGGGTCGGGTACACGCTGCCTTCGCTGGCGGCCCACTGCGGCCTGATCGGTTTCTCGACCCAGAAGCTGAGCTGGCGCAAGCACGACTTCTTCCCCGACGCACCCTATCACAAGAAAAACCCCTTCTCGTGGGGCGTATGGTACGGTATCGACGGGCAGTCGCTCATGGCGGCCTTCGATACGGGCGGGTATACCGCCGAACTGCCGGCCGACGCGGGGTATAACAAGGATTTCATCCGCCGCGCTTCGAACGGCTTCGACAATACGGCCATGCGCTATTACAGCGGCGGCCACCTGCACGGCACGACCAACTGCGGCGACAAGGGCAACAGCGGCACGGTGACCACCGCGCGCCGCATGGCCGAGGCCATGGCCGACCTCGATGCGCCGGTGCAACTCATCAGCGCCACGAGCGACCAGCTCTTCCTCGATTATATGGATCGCCGCGACGAGCTGCCGACCTACGACGGCGAACTGCTCATGGACGTACATGCCGGCGGCTGCTACACCTCGCAGGGAGCGATGAAGTACTACAACCGCCGCAACGAGGAGCTGCTGGGCGCCGCCGAGCGCGCCGCTGTGGCGGCCGACTGGCTGGGCGCGAAACCCTACGACCGTGCGAAGCTCAACGAAGTGTGGCAGCGCGTGCTGTGGCATCAGTTCCACGACGACCTGACGGGTACGAGCATCGCCGACGCCTACCGTTATTCGTGGAACGACGAACTGATCTCGCTGCAACAGGCTACCGAGGTCATGACGGCGGCCGTCGGTGCGCTGAGCCATTCGCTCGACACGCGGGTGAAGGGTACGCCCGTGGTGGTCTACAATCCCGTGACCTACGACCTGCGCGATCTGGTGGAGGCCGAAGTGCCGCTCGACGCCCGTGCCAAGGGGGTGGCCGTCTATGCGCCTTCGGGCAGGCGGGTGGCGGCGCAGATTCTGTCGCGCGAGGGCGACCGGGCGCGCATCCTCTTCGCCGCCGACGTCAAGGCGGCGGGATATGCCGTCTACGACGTGCGCCCCGCTTCGGGCGTTGCGAAATCGTCGGCGCTGAAAGCGTCGGAGCGGACGCTCGAAAACCGGATCTACCGCGTCGAGCTGGACGCCAACGGCGATATCCGCTCGATCCGCGACAAGCATGCCGGCCGCGAGCTGGTGGCCGAGGGCAAGGCATATTATTGTTTCTGCAGTAAGGAAAGGCTTGAAAAGCTTCGTGCAGATTCTGTAAATGAGAATGGTAAGGAAACTGCTAAATATGACAAGCACTGTCTTTCGCTTACAAAGGAAGAGGTAGAAAAAAAGCTTGCTAACGGTGAGCCTTATGTTATAAGGCAGAATAATCCCGTGACAGGAACTACCGTTTTTTCTGATATTATTTATGGAGATATAACTGTAGACAATTCAGAGCTTGATGATATGATTCTTATTAAGTCAGACGGTTATCCGACATATAATTTTGCTAATGTAGTGGACGACCATCTTATGAAAATAACCCATGTTGTGAGGGGTAATGAGTATCTTTCGTCAGCGCCTAAGTATAACCGTCTTTATGAAGCATTTGGATGGGATATACCTGAATATATACACTGCCCTACTATAACAGATGAGAATCATAAGAAGCTGTCAAAAAGAAGGGGCGACGCTTCGTTTGAAGATTTAATAGAGCTTGGTTTTCTGCCGGAAGCAATTGTAAACTATGTTGCCTTACTTGGCTGGAGTCCGGCGGATGACCGTGAGATTTTCAGCTTGAAAGAATTGGAAGAAGTGTTTGACTATCATAGAATTAATAAATCACCGGCAGTATTTGATATTGTGAAACTTCGCTGGATGAATGGTGAATATATCAAGGCGATGTCCGATGATGCGTATTATGAACATGCACTTCCGATTATCAAAAAAGTGATTACCAAAGATTTGGATTTGAAAAAAATTGCGGATTTGGTAAAAACACGAATTGAAGTATTCCCGGATATTACAGAGAAGATTGATTTCTTTGAAGAATTGCCGGAATATGATGTGGCGATGTACACTCATAAGAAAATGAAAACAAACAGTGAAAATTCATTGGAAGTATTGAACGAGATGCTGCCACGATTAGAAGCATTACCGGATTTCTCATTTGAGAATGTAGAAAAAGTAGTAAAAGATTATGTGGCTGAAAAAGAATGTAAGAATGGATTGGCACTGTGGCCGCTTCGTACAGCGGTTTCCGGTAAACAGATGACACCGGGTGGTGCTTATGAGATTATGGACATTCTTGGAAAAGAAGAGTCATTAAAGCGAATTAGAAAAGGAATTGAGTTGCTTAATGGAGTGCAATAAAGAACAAGAAGAGGCAATTATGCACCGAGATGGACCTGCTATGGTATTAGCGGGTCCCGGTGCAGGAAAAACCTATGTTATTACCAATCGTGTGAAAGCATTGATTGATGAATATGGAGTCAAGCCGGAACAAATTCTTGTTGTAACATTTTCAAAAGCAGCGGCAGTGGAGATGAAGGAACGTTTTGAAATGCTGACGGGTGGACGGCGTCTGCCAGTCAGATTTGGAACGTTCCATTCTGTTTTTTTTCAGATTTTGCGGCTGGCGTATCATTATGAGGTAAAAGACATTGCAACTCCGGCATTAAAATACCGTTTTCTAGAAGAAACACTCAATGAAACCGGATACGGGGTGGACGATAAAAAGGAATTCCTTTCCGATATTGAAAAAGAAATCAGCCGTGTAAAAGGGGAAGGAATCGAAATAGACTGCTATTTTTCCTCGGCGTGTTCTGCTGAAATTTTTCAGAAAATGTACCGGGGATATCAGGAAAAACTACAAAGACACCGTTGTCTTGATTTTGATGATATGGTAGTATATACATATCAGCTTCTAAAAGAGAGAGAAGATATCCGCAGACGCTGGCAGGCACAGTTTCGGTATTTACTGATTGATGAATTTCAGGATATCAACCGTTTGCAGTACGAGACGGTTTGTATGTTGGCAGAACCGGAGAATAATCTGTTTATTGTCGGGGATGATGACCAGTCAATCTATGGATTCCGCGGTGCTAAGCCGGGTATCATGCTTTCTTTCCCGAAACGCTTCCCGGACACAAAACAGATTGTGCTTGGCGTAAATTACCGTTGTTCGGATGAGATTATGAAAGCGGCAGAACGGCTGATTGGAAAAAATAATGAACGGTACGAAAAACATATTGTTGCAAACAAGGGCAAGGAACAGCCGGTGCATATGAAAAAATGCGAGAATTTACCGGATGAAGCAGAGAAGATTGTGGCACAGATACAGATGTATCAGAAAGAAGGCATTGCGTATCAGGAGATGGCGGTGTTATTTCGGACGAATATGCAGATGCGTTTGCTAGCTGGGAAACTGATGGAACATGGAGTTCCATTTACCATGCGGGAAAATCTTCCGAATTTATTTGATACTTGGATGGCAAAAGATATTATGTGCTATTTGCAGCTTGCACTTGGAAACCGGAGCCGTGAGAAATTTTTAAAGATTGCAAACCGCCCGGTCAGATACTTAAGCCGTACGGCTTTTACAGAATCAGAAGTAAGTTTTGATAAACTCCGTGCCTATTATGCGGTGAAAAATCAGGAGTGGATGGAAGAGCGAATCTGGAATTTTGAGTATGATTTAAAAAATCTGGCATCGCTTTCACCCTATGCGGCAATTCATTTTATACGAAAAGGCATTGGTTACGATGAATTTTTGAAGACTTATGCCGATGAGAGAAATGTAAATGCCGATGACTGGTTTGATGTGCTGGATGAAATGCAGGAGATGGCACGCGACAAAAAGAGCATTCCGGAGTTCCTTTCTTTTGTAGAAAATTACGGGGATACGCTGGAGGAAATACGGCAGGAGCAGAAGAAGCAGCAGGTCAAAGAAGAACCGGGTGTTTCATTGATGACGATGCACGCCTCCAAAGGCTTGGAATTTCCGGTTGTGTTTGTGCCGACATTAAATGAGGATATTGTACCGTACCGCAAGGCTGTTCAAGAGGGAAATTTAGAAGAAGAAAGACGTATGCTTTACGTGGCAATGACACGTGCAAAAACATATTTGCATCTGTCATTTGTGAAAGAGCGTTTCCATAAAGAGGCGGAGCCGTCACCATTTTTATATGAAATTTCGCCGGCTCTGAGGAATAAAATAAATAAGAAGCGAGGTAGATGAAGGTGAAAAAAGCAATAGCTTATGTGCTTGCCGGAGTAATGATGTTTGAAGTGGCAGGGCTGACAGCATCAGAACAGGCACAGGCGTCTGTAAAGGGAAAATTAAATGTGAAATCGGTTACCTTGGCAACCGGAAAATCGGTTACGCTGAAGGTGAAAAATAAAGGAAAGGCAAAGGTGCGCTGGAGTTCATCCAAGAAAAAGATTGCGAGTGTTTCTTCACGTGGTAAAGTGAAGGCAAAGAAAAAAGGAAAAGCAACCATAACAGCAACCGTTTCCTACCGTGGAAAAAAGAAGAAATTAAAGTGCCGTGTTACGGTTTTGCAGGGGGCAAAGAAACTTCGTATTGTGGACGAAGACAAAAAGAGTGTCAATTCCATTGTTTTAAATAAATTTGATTCTGTGAAATTGACCGGTGTAGTTTCACCAAAGAAATCAAACGACAAAGTGATGTGGAAGTCTTACAATCCGGAAGTGGCTACCGTTACAAGCAAAGGTGTTGTAACCGGTCAGTATGTCGGAAAAACGACGGTTCGTGCAAAGACCTACAGCGGCAAGCGCATCAAGGTAAAAGTTACGGTAAAAGCACCGGTGCTTAGTGATACGTTAAAGACCGCTTACATCAAAGATTTTAAGATTGGTGCAGCGGTGAATACGTGGCAGCTTGAGGGAGCCGGAGCCTACGCAAAAGCGAAGGCACTGATTACCAATCAGTTTAATTCGATTACAATGGAAAACCAGATGAAACCGGAGTCACTTCTGAGCAAAGAAAATCAGACACGCGGAACCGACACCAATGTTTTGATTAATGAAGAAATTCTTCAGAAAGTATTGAAACTTGCCAGTGATAACGGATTAAAACTGCGTGGACATACGCTTGTATGGCACAGTCAGACGCCGGAATGGTTCTTCCATAAAGATTATAATGTTGACAAGTCACTTGTTTCTAAGGATGTGATGCGTCAACGAATGGAAAGCTATATTAAGAAGGTTCTCACATACTGCCAGGAAAATTATCCGGGTGTTGTCTATGCATGGGATGTTGTAAATGAGGCGGTCAATGATGATGGTACGATGCGCACATCATCCAACTGGTATAAAGTATATGGTGATGCCGGCTATGTGACAGATGCGTTTACTTTTGCCCGTAAATATGCAGATAAAGATGTGAAACTTTTCTTAAATGATTACAATGAGTATGCAGCGGCAAAAAGAGACCGTATTTATCAGGTGGTAAAAGACTTGTATGACAAAGGCTTGTGTGACGGCGTTGGTATGCAGTCTCATTACTCCATGACAAGTCCGACAATTGCTGCGGTAAAGGTAGCAATTCAGAAGTACAACCAGATTGATCCGGGCAAGATTGAAATTCAGTTGACGGAGTTAGATATTCACAATACATTCCGAACAGCAGCTGACCAGAAAAGTGTAGCAACAAAATACCAGTCATTATTTAACATGCTGGTAGACAGCAGAAGAAATCAGAAAATCAATATTACCGGTGTTACCTTCTGGGGACTTACTGATGGGGATTCCTGGTTGTCTGATTTCAAAGGAGAAACGAGTTATCCATTGCTCTTTGGAGCAGACTATGCAGCGAAATCAGCTTATTTTGCTGTGCTGAACGCTGCCAAATAAGGAGGGATTGGTTTGAATCCAATTAGTGTTCTGATTCTTGTGTTAATTGTGGTTGCGGCTATCTTTGTGATTACTTATGTGGCGCATGACCGTGGTTCCTCGATGTGTTCCGGATGCCATGGTGATTGTGCAAACTGTGGCAAAAAGCCGAAAAAGAAATAGAAAAAAGAGTTCCCTTGTGCAGAGACGAGATAACGCTTTGCGTTATAGTCTCTCACAAGGGAACTTCTTGTTCTAGGCATCTACTTCAAAGGTAACGAAGATATATTTTTTGTCTTTGTTAAATTTTGAATTTTGAACTTGCGCTCCTGTTAATTTCTGGTGTTTTACTTTGATGTTTACAGATTTCTGTGTTCCATCATTAAATGTAGCAGTGCAGGTTATGGTAACATTGCCAAGTGCCTTGTTTCTTGCGTGTAATTCCGAATCGCTTTCTGCTTTTCCATCGAAAAGTGCCGTTGCATCGGCAGAAGAAATTTTACAGTCGTCATCGGTTATACTTACAGTAAACTGTTTTTCCGGTGTTTCTTTCGCGTTTACGGTGAAGAAACGGTAATTTGCTTGAGAGCTTCCTTTGCACAATTCGCCCTCCTTGAAATATTTGTCGTAGTTCAGGTCCCGCTTGTCGCAGGGGACGCGGTAGAAATTGCCCAGATCGATAGCGTGGGCACATTCCTCGTTGGTCAGCAGCGTCTCGTACATCT
>OLOX01001143.1_pt1 | contig 26331 bp, 18 predicted proteins | sample 1672091 | NCBI WGS metagenome assembly OLOX01 (sample SAMEA3136644, study PRJEB25190) | human gut metagenome | reverse complement strand
TTAGCGTTAGCTAAATTTCAATGCCCGACCGACACTCCGCTAAACCATAATTTACAAAAACTTTAATAAATAACCATGAATTACAACGCAAAAGCGGCACTCAAACGAGTGCCGCAATGCAATAAAAATTATTTATTATTTAAGGAAAGATGATGTGCCACCGATCTGACCGTCAATGCCTGTAAAGCCGTTTGCACAACATACATAAACTCTCATATTTGCCTTACCGATATCTGAAACAGTAAGTGTTCCGTTTGTTACATTCTGAACATCACCTGTAACAGCGTCAACATATCTGCCGTTAGGAATATTCTTAAATGTAGCACCACTTGAAACTGTTACAAGTGCAAGGCTGTCAATACCGTCTTCTGCACTTGTATAACGGCGGATATAAGACATATCGCCACCTGTTACATAAGATTCAGAAGCTGTGTACTGACCTTTCTGAAGAGCAGGGATAGCTCTTCTGATAGCATTAAGCTTTGAAAGATGAACGCTAAGCGGGCTTGCAAGTGTTTCGGCAACTGTACCAGAAGCTGTGTACTCGCTAAAGTCTGTAGCTGTTACATTACCCTCAAGATAATCGCCGTAGTAAGCACGACCTGTTGTTGAAAGAGGAGCGTTAGGACCAACATCAATAACTGCGCCCTTCTGGAACTCAACCTCTGAACCATAGTAAACGCATGGAATACCACGGAATGTAAACATAAGGTCAAGGTTCTCAGCCCAAGTCTGTGTGCCGCCTGCAAAACGACTCTTTTCATCAGGCTGTTCAGGAGCATAGTCATGAGAATCAACATACATAACATTGTATGTTGCATCATTATAATACTGGTCTGTGCTCTTAGCAAAGTTATAAGCACTGCTTGCGTTACCAAACATTCTGTGCATCTGGAAGTCAATACCCTCCATACCCGATGCCATAGATCTGTCAGGTGTGTGGTATGTAATACCGTTTAAGAAAGCATTGTCTGAAGTAGGTTGATCTGTAGGATCATCTTCTGCGAGATAATGATCAAATACAACATTCATATTGTTGTTGATATCTTCAGCAGAAGTGCCGTAACTCCATAAATCAGCCCACTTATTGTTTGACTCTTTCCAAGTGTAGTAAGGTGTAGATTCCTCTGCGTGGCCACGATACCAAATCTGTGTGTAACGAGTACAGATTTCGCCAAACATAAGGAAGTTGTTGTTACCCGATGCCTTTGCAGCAGCATAAAGCTGGTCATTGTACATAAGGTTAAGTGCAAGTCTTGGAATATGTCTTACTGTATCAACACGGAAACCGTCAACGCCCATATTGATATAGTCTGAGTATACATCTACGATGTGTTCTGCTACTGCCGGATTTTCTGTGTTGAGGTCAACACAGTCACCTGCGATTTGAGCAAATTTACAGGTCCAGTCGTCCCAGTTAAGGCTCTGGAAATAACCTGTATGATAATAGTTGTTTGCATTAAATGTGTCAGAATTTGAAATCTTTGCAGAATCATAATCTTTTGCATCCGGCATGCTGCCTGTTGAGTTACCTACATCCGAAGAGTATGTTGTATTCTTCATAAGGTTAAGTCTTTGAGAATACTGAATTCCAGGCTTCTGTGCCCAGTATTCCTCTGCTGAATTAAGTCCGTATGTGTCAAGAAGTAAGTCTGTAGGAATCATTGACTCTTCAAGATTTGAAAGGTCTTTTGTTGTATCTTTTTCAAAAAGATTGCAGAAATAAGCCTCACCGAAGTTACCGGTATGCTGGAAAACTACATCCTGAACAATCTTCATACCTTTTGCGTGAACCTCATCAATAAGATCCTGGTATGTAAAATCATCACTCTCATAACGTACATCAACGGTTGAGAAGTCCATAGCATGATAACCGTGATAATCATAGCCCGAACCGTTTGTAACTACAGGAGTAATCCAGATAGCTGTAAAGCCAAGTGCCTTTATATAGTCAAGCTTGTCTGCAAGACCTCTGAAGTCACCACGCCATGCAGGGTCTGAATCAGGGTTATTTGCCTGTGTGTCATCCCAGCAATGAACATTATTGCCTGTATCTCCGTCATAGAAACGGGTTGTCATAACAAAGTAGATAGACTCTTCACGCATATCCACTGAATCAACAGGGTCAATTTCATCAGGATTGTACTTTGTCCATCTCTTGTTTTTGTACCACCACTCACCGGTAGTTCTTCTTAATTCAGGTGAATACTGTTTGCCGTCTTTATCTGTAAAAATCATATTTACAGCTGTAACATCGTTGATTACATAAGTAAACCAACCGTTTGAAGAGGCAGTCATTTTTTCACCCGGATATGAATCTGACATTGCGCTGTTTGTTGGAAGTGAATTCCAAAGGTAAACATATGGCTGTGCAAGTTCACTGTTCTGATAATGTATAGTAATGCCTGTTTCAGCTGACGCAGCACCAACCTCTTCAGTTGTAGCGTCAGCGTCAGCAGCGTTTACAGATACTATGCCTGCTGTAATAACAAGCATTACAGAAAGTACTAATGCACACCATTTTTTAATCTTTGTCATAATAGTACCTCAATTTATTTTAGTTAATCGTCGTATGTTTTAAAAATTACTTTTCTGCAACCATCTTCTGAAGCATTGTTGCGTCTATAACATCAAGAACACCGTTACCGTCAACATCACATGTCTTGAAATCATATTTCATACCGCTGTATTCAGCAATGATCATCTGGAGATATGTAGCATCGTTTACATCAACTTTGCCGTCACCGTCGCAGTCGCCAAGCATAAACGGAGTTGTTGTAGGCTGTACTGAAGTTGTAGGCTGTGTAGTTGGTTTTGGTGTAGTTGGTTTTGGTGATGTTGTAGGAATAACAGATGTAGTCGGCTGTGTTGTAGTCGGTACATTCGAATCAGCTGTATAAGTATAAGTCTTTGAAACCTTTGAGTTGTCAGAACCTTCAACATATACTTCAACTGTGTATGTTCCCTTTACTGTTGGTACAAATGAGTATGAATCGTTAAGTGTGTAATAAGGAATATTCTTATTACCGTTTGGATCTGTAACTACATACTTATAGAAAAGAAGGTTTGTACCTGTATTACCGCCGCCTGCAAGAACTTTAACTGTAGCTTTTGTGTTGAGCTTGATAAAGTTAAGATTAAGTGGTGTTACATTTTTAATAACAGGCTTAACGAGTGTTGAGTCATCTGCAACAGTAAGTGTGAGTGAACGCTCGTTTGTGTTGCCCTTTGTATCAGAATACTCAAACTTGATTGTATATTCACCAACTGCTGATGGTGTCCATACATACGAGTTTGTCGAGCTCATAGGAGATACTACCTTGCCGTTTACAGAAATCTGATAGCTGATAGTAGCATTTACAAGGCTATTTGCTGTTGTTGAAAGTGTAACAGCTGTACCTGTATAAATTGTTTTCGATGGGTCTGCTTTATAAGAAGTTACCTGAATATCACTTGTATCATATACAGACCAAGTATTTGTCTTGTTGTTGTAAAGGTCGCCTGAACCTACTGTAAGGTCATTTGACTTATTGCTGCCTGAACTGAAGATAACATTCTTATAAGCCTTATTAGGAGTATAAGACCATACATTATCGCCGATTTCAGTCATTGGTTTGCCCGGCCATGCAGCGTTGTTCTCTGTGCTGCTGTTCCACATATAGCAATATACATTTGACCAACCTGCATCATTCTGGCAGTAAATTGGTTTTGCATTGCCCGAAGAAGTTGCCGGCTGTGTAGCCTGTGTCGGCTTAGTTGATGATGTTGCCTGTGTTGGGTTAGTTACATCAGAGTAAGCTGACCACTTGCGTGTGCTGAGGTCATAAATCTGACCGTTGCCTGCATAAGTAAGGTCTGTTGTCTGATTGCCGCTGCCGTTGTTGAAAATAACATTCTTAAAATCACCCGAAAGTGTGTAAGCATAAACGTCATCTTCAACCTTTGTCATAGCCTCACCAGGCCATGCTGCGTTGTTGCCTTCACCATCTGTCCACATATAGCAGTACAGATTGGCCCAGCCGTTGTTTGCACGAACGTATACAGTATCGCCTGTTGCTGCTGATACTGCCATACTGCCTGCACAAACTGCAGATACTGCAAGCATAATACAAAGTATTAAGCTGAGTACCCTGTGCTTTGTTGTTACCATAAGAATTTCCTCCAAATTTTTTTTTATGGTTTTTGTGGATAATATAATCCCACGTTCTGACAATTATATTATACAACAATGTTTGCTAATATTTTTTTCTCTTTGAGAATTATTTTGATTTTCTTACAGCCAAATTTATTAGTCTATATTTGTATATATTCAACAAAAAGGCGAGAAAAAGCATTTATTAATATCAATATGCACAAATACAAGATGTTGTTTTTGTGACTATCTATAATACTATCTGTTCTTAATTTTATCCCAATAGTTCTTATATGCCTGTTCGTTTTTGTTGTCACCGTATTCGTAATAAACTCTGTCACGGATAATGTCCGGCAAATATTGCTGATTTACATAATGGTTCGGATAATCGTGCGGATAGTTATAAAACTGTCCTTTGTTATTATTATCTTCCCCATCATAGTGCATATTTTGAAGCTGTCTTGGTACAGGACCGTAATTGCCTGCTTTTAAATCCTGTGCTGCACGATTAATCCCCATATATGCGGAATTGGATTTCGGCGCATTGCATACCATTATAACTGCGTCTGCAAGCGGTATTCTCGCCTCCGGCAAGCCGACAGCCTGTGCAATATCCACACATGATTTTACAATAGGAATAAGCTGTGGATACGCAAGTCCTACATCTTCGCAGGCACACACCATAAGTCTTCTGCACGCACTCGGCAAATCCCCTGCCTCAAGCAGCCTTGCAAGATAATGCAAAGCCGCATTACTGTCACTGCCACGCATACTTTTTTGATATGCGGAAATTATATCGTAATGCTCGTCACCGTCCTTGTCATAACGCACGGCGCTTTTTTGTACAAGTTCCGCAACACTTTCTTCGCTGACTTTTTTTACTCCATCAACTTCGTCAGCCACAAGAATAGCAAGTTCAACCGCATTCATAGCTTTTCTTACATCTCCGCCGCAGCCATGAGCGATTTTTTTACGACAACTTTCGGGGAAATCCACCTCTACCTTCTGTTCCTCTGAAATAATTTCCGCCGCTCTCTGCACAGCTCTTTCTATTTCTTCGGGCGGTACCGGTTTAAATTCAAAAACAGTCGAACGGCTTAAAATAGCATTATATACATAAAAATACGGATTTTCGGTAGTCGATGCAATAAGCGTAATCGAACCGTTTTCTATATATTCAAGCAAAACCTGTTGCTGCTTTTTATTAAAATACTGAATTTCGTCAAGATACAGTAAAATGCCGTTCATTCCCGAAAAAGTGTTCAACTCCGAAACTACCTCTTTTATGTCGGATGTTGATGCGGTCGTTCCGTTGAGTTTTTTCAGAGTTCTGTTCGTTCTTTTAGCTATATATGTAGCAAGAGTTGTTTTTCCCACTCCTGACGGACCGTAAAAAATCAGATTCGGAATTTCTCCGCTTTCAATTATTTTTCGCAGTGGCTTATTCGCTCCGAGCAAATGCTTTTGCCCCACAATATCATCAAGAGATTGCGGTCTTATTCTGTCTGCAAGAGGAGTATTCATATAATCAGCCTCATTTCAAATTTAGTATATATTTCATAGTACATTTGTTCGTAGAATTTGTCAAGATTTTTAGCAAAAGAATCCGTTCCGCCTTAAATTGGACGGAACGGAAAATAAACCGAATTTTATTATTCGTAAAGCGGATACTTTTTGCAGATTTCTTCAACGCCTGCTCTTACCTTGTCGGCACTGTTTTCAAAATCATTGAGAACAAGTGTAATATACTCGGCAATCTTGTCCATATCCTCTTCGTTAAGACCTCTTGTTGTAACAGCGGCAGTACCTATACGAACACCGCTTGTTACGAACGGAGAAAGCGGTTCACCCGGAATAGTGTTTTTATTTACTGTAATATAGCACTCATCAAGACGAGCCTCAAGCTCTTTACCTGTAACACCTGTATCACGAAGATCCATAAGAAGTACATGGTTGTCTGTACCGCCCGAAACAAGCTTATTGCCTCTCTTAAGGAGTCCCTCCGCAAGAGCCTTACAGTTAGAAACAATCTTTGCACCGTACTCTTTAAATTCAGGCTTTAATGCCTCACCAAAGCAAACTGCCTTAGCCGCAATTGTGTGCATAAGAGGACCGCCCTGTGTACCGGGGAAAATTGCCTTGTCAATCTGCTTAGCAAACTCTTCACGGCAAAGGATAAGACCGCCTCTCGGACCACGGAGTGTTTTATGAGTTGTGGATGTAACAAATTCACAGTACGGAACAGGGTTTGGATGAACGCCTGCCGCAACAAGGCCTGCGATGTGAGCCATATCTACCATAAGATATGCGCCTACTTCATCGGCAATTTCACGGAGTTTTGCAAAATCAATAATTCTTGGATATGCAGACGCACCGGCTACAATAAGTTTTGGCTTACATTCCTTGGCAATCTCAAGAACCTTATCATAGTCAATTCTGTGTGTTACGCTGTCAACACCGTAAGGAACAAAGTTAAAATACTTACCTGAAATGTTTACAGGTGAACCGTGTGTAAGATGACCGCCCTCGTTAAGGTTCATACCCATAACTGTATCGCCCGGGTTGAGCATAGCAAAGTAAACTGCTGTGTTAGCCTGTGCACCCGAATGTGGCTGAACATTTGCGTGTTCTGCGCCGAAAAGTTCGCAAGCTCTCTTGCGTGCGATTTCCTCAACAACATCAACGCACTGGCAACCGCCGTAGTAACGCTTTCCCGGATAACCTTCTGCATACTTGTTTGTAAGTAAGCTGCCCATTGCTGCCATTACAGCAGGAGAAACGATATTTTCGCTTGCAATAAGCTCAAGATTTCTTCTCTGTCTTTTAAGTTCCGCAGTCATTGCCTCGCCAACAGCAGGATCATAGCTGTTGAGATAGTCAAGAGCTGCAATATTTGTTTTTTCACTCATAATTATTCTCCTTAATCTAAAAATATATAAGTTTAAGCATCATAAACAGATGATAAAGCCTTATTTTTCAGTGCGTACAAATCATTGAGAGTACACACTTTTCCTGATTGATTTCTGAGTTCTGCCGCACCGCGCATTCCCTTAAAATAACCTGCTATAAGTTTTCTTGCCTGCAGCATAGCCATATGCTCGCCTTTGTATTCAACCATTTTTTCAATATGTCGGCACATTACATTGAGTTTTTCTTCAAGAGTCGGTGCTTTTATAATACAGTCGGGATTCTCAAGATAAGCATTTATTTCCGAAAAAATCCACGGATTTCCCAAAGAGGCCCGTCCAACCATAACAAGCTGACAGCCTGTGTAATCCATAACTTCCTTTGCTATTTTTGCAGAGGTTATGTCGCCGTTTGCAATTACGGGGATTGACACCGCATTATTAACCTCTTTTATAATATCATAATCGACAGGAGGTTTATAATACTGTTCTCTTGTTCTTCCATGAATTGTAATTGCCGCTGCACCTGCCTGTTCACAGATTTTTGCAACTTCAACCGCATTTACGGCAGAATTGTTCCAGCCTTTACGAATTTTGACCGTAACAGGTACATCAACGGCACTTGTAACTGCCTTTACAATTTCACCGCAAAGCAGTGGATTTTTCATCAAAGCACTGCCGCTGCCGTTTGAACTGATTTTAGGTGCGGGACAACCCATATTTATATCAATAATATCGGGCTTGTTTTCCATAGAATGAACAGCCGCATCAGCCATACATTTAGGGTCATCTCCGAAAATCTGAATACCGCAGGGGCGTTCATAGTCGGAAATTTCCATAAGCTCCTCACTTTTCTTACTGTTGAAAGAAAGCGCCTTTGAACTGACCATTTCACTTACGCAATAGGCGGCGCCAAATTCCACGCAAAGCTCACGGTACGCCCTGTCTGTAATGCCTGCCATAGGAGCAAGTACGGCACGGGACTTAAATTCTACATTTCCAATTTTAATTTTTTCCATACTGCTCTCCTTATGAAGAATAAATATCTCTCTGCTCTCTTCTGCGTTCAAGCGCATAAGATATTTTTGTACTGAGCAATACGAAAATCAAAACAATTATACCTACAATTACGCAAACCCAATATACAACACCTGCGGCATCATTGGTTTCGTAACGCTTTGTACTTACTTTTGAAGTTGAAAGCTGTGTAGGCGACACCGTTTCATTGACTACATTATTATTAAAATCATATTCTGTTGTTTCTTCGTAATACGGCTCTGTAGGTTCTTCTGTATATACAGGTTCCGTATATTCTTCTGTAACTTCTTCGGTATAATATTCAGTCGGTTGCTCTGTATATTCAGGTTCGGTTTCGGGATAGGTTTCGGGTTCGGTATACGGCTCTGTATATTCAGGGTCTGTATATACCTCTGTTTCAACTATATCTCCGTCATCAATTCCGTCACCGTCAATGTCTACAGCATAGGCACTGATTGCAACAACAAACATAAATAATACCGCAAACAGCACACAGACAGCAGATTTTGAAATTCTGTATTTTTTCATTACATTACTCCTTGCGGATACATATATTAAAATTATACCAAAAGTCGCAATATATTGCAAGCTATTTTTACATTTAATTATAACCCGTGTTTAAGCACCTCATAAAGCACATTTCCTAGCAATTCTCCGCTGTATTCCGCCTCTTCTATTGTATTTGCGTCTGTTCCTATTTCTATAAGCAAAGAACCGTCGCAAATATACTCGTTGTACGCAAAATATCCGAAATTCAGCGGTCTTGTCATACCAGGATACATTTCTTCCGCTTTATTTTGAATTTTAAGCGCAAAATTAAGATTATTCTCCCAGCTTAAAAAATTCATCTCGCCGTCGGTATCGCAACCCGAAAGAATCATTATCTGTGCTCCCTGCTTACCGTCATATGTAAAAACAGGTTTTACCTTTTGAGTTTCAGTACCGATTGCGTCACGGTGAATATCAATTATTACCTTAATATCCGTGTTGGTTTCCATAATACTTTCAACGGTCTGCGCACTTCTGTCATAAGAACCGCTGTATGTTGAGTCGTGCACTGTGGTATCGTGCATAGTTTTTATTCCTCGCTTATTAAGCACATCGGTAATAGCATCTCCCACAGCCGTTACATTATAATCATTATTCTGCGTGCGTGAATAATAGCTTTCGTAAAAATAATCAACATCTTCGTCCATATAGCTTTCACTTGTGTGCGTATGATAAATAAGCACCTGTGCCGTTCCGTTTGAATCGACATCAAAAGGCAGTTCGCTGTTTAAAGCGGAATCAAAATCGTAATCAAGTCCCGTATTGTTTTTCACATAAGCCGTACCGCATTTTACACCGTTCGCACCAATCTGTTCGGCAAGAATATCGTAAACCGCCTCTCCGTCATGGTTTCCGAAAGAATCATAATATCCGATTTTGTCTTTTTCTCCGTTTAGATTTCTTGTAATCGTAACAGGTTTCGTAATCGGCTGTGTTTCCTCCTGTTTCTTTTGTGTGGTATCGGTATTGGCAAGGGTTGTAGTTTCAGTATCGGATAATTTATATGTACCGTCGGACAGAGTAAGCGCCGCAACCGCAAGCGCCGCAGGTTTGTCGCTTGCAAAGCACTCCGGCATTCTCCGACAAACGCAGAAAACGGCAGTCGATACAAGGATAATCGACGCCGTTATTTTTAATGCTCCTAACTTTTTCACAAAATCACCGCCTCATAAAAATATATGCCGATGATTTTAATGTATGACCGAATTCCTACATAAGCGAAACAAGCTCGGAAATATTAAATTCATTTTGAAGTGCGCCGTTAAGCGCAAATGAAATCAGTCTTGAGGCTCTCTCGGTAAGCAAATCTATTTCCCTCGGTATTACTACCATCTGCCTGCCCTGCGGTGTGATTTTCTGCCTTGCCCTGTGCGGGTCATTGACGCTTAAAAGGTCAGATGCAAATGTGGCTGCATCTACAACCGTGGGCACTCCTATTGCTATTACGGGTACTCCTATAGTTTCTTTGTTAATCTTTGTACGGTGATTTCCAACGCCCGCCCCGGGTGAAATTCCTGTATCGCTTATTTGCAAAGTACAGCCGAGTCTTTCAAGTCTGCGTGATGCAAGTGCGTCTATTACAACAACTGCGTTCGGTTTTATTCTTTTTACAATACTCAATATATATTCGCCTGTTTCAATACCCGTCTGCCCTGTTACTCCCGTTGCCATAACCGCAACCGGTCTTAAGCGGTCAAGACCGGTACTTCTTGCAATCTCACCCGAAATATGCCTTGTAGCAAGCACTCTGGAGCTTGTTTTCGGGCCGAGAGAATCGGGAGTGATTTCAGGATTTCCGAGTCCTACTACAAGTACAAGGCCGTTGACCGGCAAAAGCCTACGAATTTCCTTTCCTATAGTAATAAGTCTTTCGTCGGTTTCGGTAAAATTATCGGTAAGGGACGGAAGTTCTACTGTTATATAAGTACCCTCTTCTTTTCCGAGCTGCTGCCTGGCTTTTCTTGTTTTTACTTCAAGTCTTGAAATATCGAGTCCGTTTTCACTGTACTGAACAAAATCCACACCTCCGACATCTTCTCCCGCTATTTCACGAGCTTCTACCGCAAGGTCAGTTCTAAGTTCCATAAAGTCGCCCCTTTTATCTGTAAATATTGCTATTATCTTGTGTATAAACAGCGTTTATATTCTTTACAAGAAAGAAAATTTTTGATATAATAAAATTTGATATATATAAACAAAAAGGTGTGAATGTAAAATGATAAAATCACCTGTTATTAAGGCGATAACGGCAACAGTATCTGCACTTATGATATTTTCTGCTGTAAGCGTATCGGCTAATGCCGCAAGCATTGATAACAATTCAAAAACATTAAGTAAATTTCAAATTAAAACTTCAGACAATACAAAAAATGATATTCCGTCTGCATACAGTTCAGTGGAGCTTGGCATTGTAAATTCTCCGAAAAGCCAAAAATACAACGATTGCTGGATATATTCCTCGCTCTCTGTGCTTGAAACAAAACTTTTAAAAAAAGATTTTACGGCTAATAATTTTTCTGCCGAGCATATGAACCTATGGGCAACTACAAAAAGCAACGGTAAAGGCTGGCAGCGCAATGTCACTTCCGACGGCTATGCATTTACCGCACTCGGATATTTAAGTTCCTGGCAAGGCGGAATCGAACAAAGCGACTACGACACTCTTGCAGAAAAATATACTCCCGACAAAGACCTTTCCGCTTTTGTAAATTACGGGGTGACCGCTATAAAATACCTCGACGATTGTAAACAAGAAGAAATTAAACAAGAGATTATGGATAACGGTTCAATCTATGCGGCATATTCTCACAGTCCTTATTACGAAAATAATGACAGAACAGCGTATTTCTGTCCGCAAGGTTCTCAAAAATTCACAGGTCATGCAATAGCTATTGTCGGATGGGATGATAATTATTCAAAAGAAAATTTCAAAGCAATAAACGGTGTTTTACCCGAAAATGACGGAGCATGGCTTGTAAAAAACAGTTGGGGCGATTACAACACTTTAAACGGTTACTTTTGGCTTTCATACGAAGATTCTTATTTGTTTAGCAGTACCTTTAAATACAATTTTGCTGTTGAAGATGTCACAGAAATCACCGATGATGTTAAACTTATGCAAAATGAAATTTACGGTGCAACATATGAATTTAACTACATAAATGATGACAGCGTCACATATCTTAATCTTTTTAATTTTTCCGAGGGTTACAACAAACTTGATTCGGTAATGTTTGAAACCACCGCAAAAAATTCCGACTATGAAATCTACTATGTACCTGCCGAAAATAAAATTCCTGTGTCAGATGAAACCAAATGGACTAAATTAAACAGCGGAAAAGTTCCGTACAGCGGATATTTAAATATTGATACAAACGATTTTGACTTACCTGTAACTTACGGTGCAATCGCCGTTAAAATTAAAAAAAATAATGAAAGCGAAAAAAATACTATAGGCGTCGGTGAATGGCTTAACAAATCAAACGGCCAGTTTGCATTTATAAACGAAAGCCAAAAAGGCGAAAGTTTTATTTATCAAAACGGAACTATGACAGACCTTCTCGATTGGTACAAAACGGAGCGTGACGATAATTTTGGCGGCACATTCGTTATAAAAGCTGTTACAAATAAAACCGAACTTGCAGTCACACTGCTCGGCGACATTGACTTAAACAACAAAATTGACATTAAAGATGCAACCGATTTGCAGATAGCTATTTCAGGCGGTTCAAAACTTTCGGCTGTTCAAAATTTAAATGCCGATACTGAGGAAAACGGCGAAATTAATGTAAACGATGTTACACAGTTACAATTTATGATTGCAAATAATAACTGAATACAGATGCAAACAGAATTTTTGGACAACTGCCTCTTTACCTGCAAATCGACAAATCACAAACATTCAACTTTAGACTAAAAGGAAAACACAACTGCTCATCGGAACAGTTGTGTTTTCCATTTTATCTCATTTGAGGACCGCCCCGCATATCTCCGCCCGGACCGCCCATTTCGTTTCCGTTCATATCACCGTTGCCCATATTTCTGCCGCCCATACTTCCGTGACCACCCATACCGCCTGAACCGTATATGATAGAAGTCATTTCAACTTCTGTTGTACTATCGCCTGTCGTTACAGTATATGTCTGACCTGTTGTAATACCCGGGCAACTGATAACCACACAAGCGTATGTCTTGGTAGGTGTGAACGATACAAGAACATCGCCGTCACTGTTTTTGACTGTGATTTCACCGCTCGAATTTGTATTTACAAGCATTGAACCTTGAGTTGAATTTTCTCCAAAGTTCTGTGCCATTTGAGATGAACCTGTGGCAATGAATATGCCACCTGTTATGGTTGCTTCTCCGTCATAATCAACCGCTCCGTTATCTCCGCTTGTCGAGCCAAAGACATAGGTTTCCCCGCCTGTAACGGTAAGCGAACCGTTTGAATCAACTCCGTCACCGTCAGCGTCAATTGTTATTTTGCCGCCCGATATTGTAATGGAAGCATCTGATGAACCGAAATTGTCACGGTCAAATCCGCCACCGAATCCGCTTTCGTCTTTTCCGCCTGCGGCATTAAATCCGTCATTGCTCGATTTCAGATTAATTGTACCGCCTGAAATTTCAACTTCCGTTTCCTCTATTCCCTCATAGCTTTCGGTAATATTAATTGTTCCTCCGCTGATGCTTGTTTTGCTGTCGGCGTGGATACCGTCATCACCTGTTGAAATTGTAAAAGTACCTCCTGATACGGTTACATTTGAATTTGAATGTAAAGCGTCGTCCTCGCAGTTCAGATTAAATGTACCTCCGCTGATTGTAATATCTCCTCCTGCTTTTATTCCTTTTACACTTGCAGAATCTGTTGAACTTAAAGATGATGAATCTCTGTTTGAAGTAATATTAAATGTGCCGTTTTCAATTTGAGCCGTTGTACCGGCATCAATGCCGTCACCTTTGCAATTAACGGTAAATTTACCGTCTGCTATATACACAAATCCTTTTGAAGTATCGTCTGTATTTTCTGCGTGCAAACCGTCTTTACCCGAAGTTAAAGTATAAGTACCGCTTGCAATTCTGATACTGTTTTTACCGCTTAATGCATGGCTTGCGGCTGTAATATTGTATTCTCCGCTTGTAAGTTTTAAATCATCTTTAGAAACAATGCCGTGACCTTTTTCGGAAGTTACAGTCAATTTTCCCTCTCCGTTAAAGGTAATATCATCTTTTGCAAATACCGCCGCATCTACATTGTTGTCATCTGTCTGAACATAGTCACCTGTTGACGCAAGTGTATTTTCTGTGTCTTTTGCAGTTGTTACAAATACCTTATCTGCCTGTTTTACATATAAAGCGGCACTTGATTTACAGGTTACAGAGGTGTTTTTAAGTACAATCTGCACTTTTGTTTTATTGTCGGCATCTACAATAATCTGACCGTCGGATGTTGTACCCGTAACTATATATGTGCCCTCACTTTTAATAGTAACCTTACTTCCGCTGACAGAAACGCTGTCAGAGCTTGCGGTTGCACCTGATGATGAAAAAGCAACCATTACCGCCGAACTTTCATCATAGCCTACCTCTTTGTCACGGTCGGTGAACATATCGCTGTCAAGAGATTCATCCGAAGCGATTGAAGCCGTAGAAACACTGTCTTTTGTAACAGTTGAAGAATTTGTCGAGGATGTTTTTTCATCTGTATTTGCGCAACCTGTTACACTTACGGATATAATAAGTGCCGCAAGCAATGCTGCAAATTTCCCTTTGCTTTTTAAATTAAAGCTCATTATTAGTTATCTCCTGTCTTGCCATACTGATTTCAAGATTGCCGTTTCTGCATCTCAAATCATCAATAAAATCTTTTTCATCGCTCTGGTTTTTGAGAGTTACATTATATGTAAGTTTGAACAAACTGCCCATATTAGCGGTTCTTACCGATACCGTTTCATATTTTACGGTATATTTTTCAAAAAGGTCGTCAAAAGCACCTGTATAATTTAAATCCTCGGGGATTGTGATTTTTAATATTCTGTCCTGCTCAAGTCTTTTGTCTGCACCGATATTTACTTTATTGAGGATAAACATTGCAATTCCTAAAATTAATGAGAACAGCACTGCGTATCCGAGATAACCCATTCCGCAAATCAAACCTGCACCCATTGCAAGGAAGATTGTGCCGATTTCTTTAGCGGTGCCGGGCACGGAACGAAATCTTACAAGACTGAAAGCACCTGCCACAGCAACGCCTGCACCGACATTACCGTTTACCATCATAATTACCACACAAACTACTGCAGGTAAAAGTGCAAGAGTAACAACAAAGCTCTTTGTGTATTTGGTTTTGTATGAATAGACCGCCGCAAGAAAAATGCCGATTACAAGAGCAACTGCTATGCAAAGCAGAAATTGCGGCACTGCGATTGTTTCGGTTGTTGAACTGAAAATTCCTGAAAATAATGTATTAAGCATATTTTTTACCTCCCTTTGCTCTTTCGCTTATAATTGCAACATAAGCATTGCCGTATTTTGAAAAAGATGTTTTATAAATTTTGTTTTCGCTTAAAATGTTTGTCATCCACAGCGGAATTGCCGTACCTGTCTTTATTTCCATAAGAGAATAATCATTTCTTAATATCGGTGTTCCGTAAATACCTTTACAAAGTGATAAATCATAGTTACGCCAAAGAATATTATCATCAAAGGTTACTCTGAAATCATAATCATTTTTTGAATAAAAGGCCTCTCGGTTGTATGAAATTACAACCTGCGGTGCAATGCCTTTGTAATGCTCAAGAAAATAATTGACTTCTCTTAAAATCTGACTGTCGGCAATATGTTCACCGTTGCAAAGATAACGCATACTCTCGTTCTCACACATTTCGGTTCTGCGTTTATAGACAACACGCTTATATTTCTTTTTGATTTCTATAAAAGTTGTGCTGTCGTGTTTTGCAACTCCGTAACTTCTCAATCTTAACTTTTCCTTATAAACGGGATGTTCAAGCGAGCGTCTTATCAGTAAAAAATCAGGTGTGTCAAAATATATGTTGCAAATTGTGCTTTTGCCGTATTTGTCGGCATACATATATTTTTGCATTTCCCGCATAATCATTTTCTTTTGTTCGTCAGTCACAAGATACTTTATTTCATAGCGTTTAAATACGCTTTGGTAACTCATATTTAACTCCCCTTTTGTTTTGATAAGTATATTGTACCGTTGTAACTTTAAATGAAATTTAAATTTTACTTAAAATTTACCTAAAATTTAAAAAATAAATAAAAAGAGAGGAGTAGTTAGGACGGACTAACTATTCCTCTTTAAATCAGCGAACACCAAGTGCCGTTAGTGTTCGCTAACTTATCTAATATTATATCAATAAATACATTATTTGTCAATTAAAACATAAATAAAATTTTATTTAACATCAAAACCCACTTCTGTTTGAATATAATTAAAATAACTTACATCATCATCGGTATAAGAAGTTCTGTTGTTAAAACCTTTTTTTATATTAATATTTCTGTCAATAAAAATTCTTCTGCACCACATACATGCCCATGAATACGGCAATAAAATCGGCATTTTCTCCACAAACGGATATTTATTTGCCATATATGATTTATTGGGAAAAAGCGATGAAATAAAATTAGCAAATCTTGATTTTTTTCTGCCTGTTTTAGTATTAACTCTTTGTCTTTCCATTTCAGACATAACCGCAACATCTACTCTGCCGAGAGTCATACTTAATAAAATATATTCTTCAACATCGTCAAAATCTTTAACTTCACTGCCTTTTGAAAACCATTTCAGTGAAATATCACGCAGTTTTTTCTCAAACAAGGTTATTCCTAATTTTTCAAACTGTTCACTCAAATATTTTTGATTAAGTTGATCCGAATATTTTTTATAAAATACATATTCGTCGGCAATCATTCTTATGCCGATTCCGCCTTCGGAAAAATGTTTTGCACTGTGAAGCAACATATAAATATAATAATCCTCAAGCGTCATTTCTTTTGAATAAGAATACCCGTCACGCACCTTAGCTTTTTCAAGTTGATTTTCCAATAAAGAATAATTTTTATCATTCTTTTTTAAAAGCGAACGGTGCATTTCAATATACATAAACGGCGCTTTTACAAAATGATATTGTTGATCGTCATTTTGTAAAAATTTGTACCCGTTTTGTTTAAATATATTTTTTATTCTGTCAATATCGTTTATATCAAACAAAATATCATAATCTGAAATTGAGCGTTCAAATGAGTTGGGATAGTCTTCCTTAAGGAAATAGCCTTTCATAGGGAGATTATATATTTTCCCTTCATCAAAACATTTAAGCAAACTTTCAATTTCATATTTCATCATCGTATCAATATAAATCCAATGATTAAGATTATTTTTTACATAAGATAACAATTTCTCTGAAACCGAATATTTTTTTGACAGCATTAAGACAGCCTCATCAAAAATTGCGTCCATTCTGGTATCATTAGAAATCTGCCGTATGTGGTCAAGATTACAATTTTCATACGGCAACTGCGGTTCTGTTCCGTTTAAAACACTTGATACAAGCGTCAAATAATATGCATATTCTTTTTTTTGAGCGTCATTAAGATGTTTTATCATTATACAAAAACTACCTTTTCTTTTTTATCTTTATCGACTTATTCATTCTGTGTGCTGAATAAAGCATACGCATTGGCGCTTTGATATACTCCCACGCTGACTTATAAAATCTGTATGAAAGCGAATTATCGGTATAGTGTTTTCCTTTTCGATAAAATGCGGTAACCACACCTATAATATTTTCGTCAGTAATTCCCCGTTCTTTATGAAACTGATTATCACCGCAAAAAATATATTTGCCGTCCTTATCAAAACCGACAACTCTGTGCAAAACAAAATCGCCGTTACTTCTTCGGTATAAAGCAACATCAAGATATTTTAGCCTGCCCTCCGGCTTTTTCAGGACAACCACATCTTCGCCGTTTCTTAGCATAGGATACATACTTGTTCCGTGCGGAGTAAATGTAACCGTGCCTCCGCTGTTAAGTTTTTCTTTAATAATTTGTATTACATCTTCAAGCTGAATTTCTTTATTATTCAAAGACATTTGCATCCTTTAACTTATTAATAAATATATCTATATCCGCACTTGCTTTTTCTTTTGTTACATCGTACTCACTAATCATTTTAGCAATAAGTTCGTCTTTCTCAAATCCTTTTTGCAACTGTTCAAATAAGAAAGCACCTGTTTCATTAAGATTTATAACACCGTTAAAATCAAGTGTAAGACTGTTTACCGGTACCACTACATATGAATCGGCTACTTTTCTTAAAACAAAATCATCTTTAATTTTCATACTCATTTCTCCTCATATATGAATATAAAATTTTTTAATGTGTTGATAATAATATTGTAATACATAAAGCATAAAAAAGCAAGTAATGAGAGAGTTTTGAGCATACAAAAAGCTCCGCAGAAAACTCTGCGGAGCTAAGTGATTAAGTATTAATTATCTGTTAAGATAAATTAGTTCTCTCTTCTTCTAACGAGGAAGAATACACCTGCAGCTGCAACCATTACGCCGGCAAATACGAAGAAGATTGTTGTCTCCTGACCTGACTGTACTGAGTTAGAGCCTGATGATGAACCATTTGATGAAGAGCCGTTTGATGAAGAACCACCGTTTGATGAACCGCTTGTATCAGCAGCATCGTTCTGAGCCTCTGCATTCTTAATCTCATCTTTGTTAACTTTTTCGCCACCCTTTGTTGGGTCTGTGCAGTTACCAAGGATACCCTCAATTGTTGCCTTCTTCTTGTTAGCAACATCCTGAGTCATTGTTTCTTCCTTAACAAAACCCTCAAGTTTGAAATTTACATTAGACATTACAGCGAGTGGGCTGACCTTGAGTTGGTTGATAAGATCCTGTGTCTTATCTGTCTTACTTGTATCAGCAGTACCGTCGTCAGAAACATAATCGAGAAGGTAGTCAGCTAAAAGTGTTACATCTGTTGTACCGTCTGCAAGAGCTGTACCGACTACTTTTGATGTTGAAGTAATAACCTTCTGCGGACCACATTCCGGATGGTTCTTCCATGCAGCCTCAGTATCAGTCTTTTGGCTGTCCTTAGGGTTCTCGATCTTGTTACCTGTTACATACACAGTATCGCCAATGCAGTTACCGTTCATGATTGTGTTGTAAATCTGAGCACCTGTATCAGCACTGAAGATTACGCAATATAAGTTCTTGCTGCCGGCATTCTGAATTTCTTCAGCGTTGCCTGTCTTTGTTATATCATAAGAATAAAGATCGTCGCTTTCCTTTTTGCACACTTCTTTCTTTGTCTGCCAGCTTGGCCATTTACCTGTACCGTCAGCTCTCCAGACGTGGCAATAGATCTTGCTAAAGTTTTTCCAACCTGCACTCTTTACATCAAAGTAAATCTTTGTGCCGGCACCTACCTGTGACTCGTCACCTGCTGCTACTGCTGAAGAATCGTCAGCTGCTACTGCAGACTCGTCATTTGCTGCTACTGCGTCCTCTGCTTCAGCTGCACTTGCTGCAAATGCGCCTGCTGAAAGTACTAATGTTGAAGCAAGAGCAAGACTCATTACTTTTTTGAACATTTTAAATCTCCTCCATTGTTCATTAACTTTTAGGAATACACTATTCCATTGGAATTATTATACATCAAACATTACAAAACTTCAATACTTTAATTTCTTTTTATCGTTGTTTTAATATACAATCTTGCTAGGCTGTTTTTAGTAGTTCTAAACAATAATAGCAATAAATTGCAAACTTTCAGACAACAAAAATCAAATTATGTGGATTTCGCAACATTTATGCCTTAATCATACCATATACAGTTTCTTTAACGATAGCAAGTGCTTCATCAATCTTTTCAGGATTTTTTGCACCTGCCATAGCCATATCCGGCTTACCGCCGCCGTTGCCGCCCGCTGCCTGTGCAACAGCCTTAACGAGTTTGCCTGCATTTACGCCGAGTGCCTTAGCATCTTTACCGCAAGATGCGGCAAATGTAACCTTGCCGTCATTTTCACAAGCAAGTACAACTACAGAAAGCGGAGCAACATCTTTTGTTCTCTCGCACATTGCACGAAGTGCGTCAGCGTTTGCATTGTCAATTTTTTTAGCAATAATTCTTACGCCGTTTTCAATTTCAGAATTAATAAAGAGGTTGTCAACCTGCATAGCAGCAAGCTTTGTGTTAAGCTCTGCAATTTCTTTCTGCTGATCATGAAGTAAGGTTGCAATCTTCTGTGCGCCCTCTGTGAGTGCTTTTGTATTTGAAATCTTAAGTGTTTCGCAAACATTGAGTACAGTTTCACGGACATCGTTCATATACTTAAGAACTCCGATACCTGTAATAGCCTCGATTCTTCTTACACCTGATGCAACAGAACCCTCCTGACGGATTCTGAACAAGCCGAGGCTTGATGTATTTGTAGCATGTGTACCGCCGCAGAACTCAACTGAGAACTTACCGATGCTTACAACTCGTACAACATCGCCGTACTTCTCGCCAAACAATGCCATAGCGCCGAGTTTCTTTGCCTCTTCGATTGGCATTTCCTTTGTAACAACAGGGATAGATGCAAGAATCTTCTTGTTTACAAGGTCTTCGACTTTCTTAAGTTCTTCATCTGTGAGAGCCTCAAAGTGAGTAAAGTCAAAACGAACCGAATGGTCTGTTACAAGCTGACCTGCCTGATGAACATGATTGCCAAGAACTTCACGAAGTGCGGCCTGTAAAAGGTGAGCCGCTGTGTGGTTACGCATAATATTTGCTCTTCTGTCAAAGTCAACGATTGCACGAAGTTCTGTGCCGACCTCAAGTGTACCGCTCTTAATTGTACCAGAATGGAGATAAACACCCGAAGCATCCTTAGTTGTATCGTCAACATCAACCTCAAGAGTACCCGATTCCATTACACCTGTGTCGCCTACCTGTCCGCCACTCTCTGCATAGAACGGAGTTTTGTCGAGAACAACAAGAGCTGTTTCGTTTTCGCCGACGCTGTCAACTCTGATACCGTCTTTAATGATGGCAAGAACCTTGCTGCCTGTATTAAGATCTGTATAACCGCAAAATTCTGTTTTAGCAATATCAGAAAGGTCTGTTGAATCCGAAATCCAAGCGTCTGTATCTTCTTTCTTTCTTGCATCTCTTGAACGCTGTTTCTGCTCTTTCAAAAGCTCGTGGAAACGATCAACATCAACATCAATACCCTGCTCGGAGAGAATTTCTCTTGTAAGGTCGATTGGGAAACCGTAAGTATCGTTGAGCTTAAATGCGTCCTCACCGCTGAGAACCTTAATATCCTGGTCGTCAACAATGCCCTGTAAAAGCTTAAAGCCCTGGTCAATTGTCTTTTGGAAGCTTTCTTCCTCGACTCTGATAATCTTTGTAATAAAGTCCTGCTTTTCTCTTAATTCAGGATATGCCGATTCATTTTCTTTTATTACAGTTTCGCATACCTTATACAAGAATGCGTCTTTGTATCCTAAAAGTCTGCCGTGACGGGCTGCTCTTCTGAGCAAACGGCGGAGAACATAACCCTTGCCCTCGTTTGACGGGAGAACACCGTCACCAATCATAAATGTTGTGCTGCGGATATGGTCGGTAATAACACGAAGTGAAATATCCTTTTTATCGTCCTCACCGTAATTTACACCTGTAATTTCAGAAATCTTCTTCATAATATTCTGAACAGTATCAACCAAGAAAAGGTTATCAACACCCTGCATTACACAAGCAAGTCTTTCAAGACCCATACCTGTATCAATGTTAGGATGAGCAAGCGGAGTGTAGTTGCCATTGCCGTCATTTTCAAACTGTGAGAATACAATGTTCCATACCTCAACGAAACGGTCACACTCGCAACCGACATGACAGTCAGGCTTACCGCAGCCCTTTTCATCACCACGGTCAAAGTAAATCTCCGAACAAGGACCGCAAGGACCTGAACCGTGCTCCCAGAAGTTGTCTTCTTTGCCGAGTCTTACCATATGAGATGGCTCAACACCGATTTCTTCGGTCCAAATCTTGTAAGCCTCGTCATCGTTTTCATAAATAGATACATAGAGCTTATCAACAGGCATTTCGAGAACTTTTGTAAAGAACTCCCATGCCCAAGCTGTAGCCTCGTGCTTGAAATAGTCACCGAAAGAGAAGTTACCGAGCATTTCAAAGTATGTGCCGTGACGGGCAGTAATGCCTACCCTCTCAATATCGGGAGTACGGATACACTTCTGACAGGTTGTTACACGCTTTCTCGGCGGTGTAACCTCACCTGTAAAATACTTTTTCATAGGAGCCATACCGCTGTTAATAAGCAGAAGGCTGTTGTCGTCCTTCGGAACAAGTGAAAAGCTCGGAAGTCTTAAATGACCCTTACTCTCAAAAAATGAAAGAAACTTTTCACGAAGTTCGTTAAGTCCTGTCCATTCCATTAAAAATCTCTCCTTAAAAAATTTGCAAAATAAAATCCTGCCCCATAAAAATGGGACAGGAGAATAATTCCTGCGGTACCACCCAAATTGGTGCTTAAACACCCTCTTTGAGTAATCTTACGATTACAATCCTTAACGCAGATATACGCTGTGCTTAATCACACAGAGCTCAGGGGCAGCGTGCTGTAAACATTCATAAAGTCTTGCACCGACCGACTTCTCTCTGAAAGAACGAGATACAGCTAATCCCGTCAACGCCAATTACATATACTTTTTATTCAGTAGCATTATAAAACTAATTATTCACAATGTCAAGTGAATATCGGAAATTTTCTGATATTTTTCTTTTTTCGTACCGCAATAATCGCATTAATTTTGTTGCATATTGCGACACAAAATGATATAATACATTTATATATGTTTTTATATCACTTTGGAGGAGATTATTTTGAGTGCAAAAGTCACTTTACTTACTTATACGCCAAATCCCGAAATGACGGTTGCAATGGCAGCAAAACTCTGCTACTCACCGTCCGAAATATCAAATATAAGAGATGGTCTTACTGAGGAAAAGACCGCTGATTTTATAGATATGCTTGCAAACATCGGGCACGGCAGTCCGTTTGAACACGCTTCTTTTACCTTTGGCATTGAGGGCATTTCAAGAGCCTGCTCACATCAGCTTGTAAGACACAGAATCGCATCTTACAGTCAGCAGTCGCAGCGTTATGTTGACGGCACAAAGTTTGATTTTGTAACACCGCCTGAAATTGCAAAAAACGAAAAGGCGCTTGCCGCTTATAACAAAGTAATAGAAATGCAGTCAAAGGCTTACAGCGAAGTTCGTGACGCACTTGTTGCAGGATATATCAGAAAAGAAACAGGCATAACCGAGGGCAGTGACGAAGAGGTAATTGAAAATTTCAGAAATGAAAACAAAGCAAAATTCAATGCTTTTGTAAAAAAAGCAAATGAAGACGCAAGATTTATTCTTCCTAACGCATCAACCACAAAAATTGTCTGCACTTTTAATGCAAGAAGTCTTGAGAATTTCTTTGCACACCGCTGCTGTAACCGTGCACAGTGGGAAATCAGAGATGTTGCCGAGCAAATGCTTAAACAATGTCTTGAAGTTGCTCCGCATTTATTCAAAAACTGCGGTCCTGCGTGTTTGTTCGGTGCTTGCCCCGAGGGCAAAATGAGTTGCGGCAAAATGAAAGAAGTACGCAAAAAATACGGCAGAGAGTAATATTTTAATTATATTTTAGAATAATAGAAATGGATAGGAACAAAAATGAGTGCAAAATTCATTGTAATAGAGGGGCTTGACGGAAGCGGAAAGGCTACCCAAACAAAAATCCTCTTTGATAAAATTTCAGCAATGGGAAAAAGCATTAAAAAACTTGAATTTCCCGATTACGCAAACGAAAGCTCGGCACTTGTAAAAATGTATCTCGGCGGAGAATTCGGCAGTAATCCGAATGATGTAAACGCTTATGCCGCTTCGTCCTTTTATGCGGTAGACAGAGTGGCAAGTTTTCTTAAATTTTGGAAAAAAGATTACGAAAACAGTGATGTGATTTTAAGCGACAGATACGCTACATCCAATATAATTTATCAGATGTCTAAACTTGACAAATCGGAGTGGGACAACTTTATTGAATGGCAGGAGGATTTTGAATACAATAAACTTTCTGTTCCCAAGCCCGATAAAGTTATTTATCTTGATGTTAAACCCGAAGTATCGCAAAAACTTATGAGCAAGCGTTACGAGGGTGACGAAGGCAAAAAAGATTTACACGAAAAGAATTTTGCGTTTTTGCTTGAATGCAGAAAATCTGCTTTATATGCCGCTGAAAAATGCGGTTGGACAATTATTGACTGTTGTGAAAACGGTGAAATCAAGCCTATAGAATCAATAGCAGAGGAAATAGAAAAGGCGGCTGAAATTAATACTTTATGCTAAACTTTAAGCTGATAGAAAAATCCGATATAAATAAATTTCAGAAATACTACGACAATCCGGAGGGAATTTCACTTACTACCAATATTTTGAGCGCATACCTCTGGAGAAATGAATATAATATAAAATTTGCTTTGTACAACAACTGTTTAATAAAAGCATATTTTAATAACGATGACAGCGTGTGGGGATATTGCCTGCCGCACGGCGAAGATATAAAACCCGCTGTCGAAGAAATCATAAAGGACGCTCACGAGCGTGGGCAAAAACCTTTTATCGTAATGCTGACAGACGCACAGAGGGTTAAACTCGAAACCATTTTCCCGTCAGAATTTAACTATGAATTTTCACCCGAAAATCAGGAATATGTCTATTTGTCAGAAGATTTAATAAATCTTTCGGGCAGAAAATTCCACGCAAAGCGCAACCATATTTCAAAGTTTAAGAACGGTTATCCCGATTACAGATTTGAAGAAATAACAAATTCAAATAAAGAGGATGCTTATAAAGTAATGCTTGATTGGTGTGCCGAAAATGAAATTGATATTGAGCACTACGAAGAAAAAAATGCAATCAGAGAGGCTCTTGACAATATAGAAGAATTTAAAATGCATGGCGGAATTGTTTATGTAAAAGACAAAGCTGTTGCCATGACTCTCGGATGCGAAATCTCCCCTATTGCATTTGATATATGTTTTGAAAAAGCTTTGCGTGAATACGACGGCATTTATGCAGTAATTAACAATGAATTTGCCAAAACGCTGTCTTCTTATAAATATATAAACCGTGAAGAAGATATGGGGATAGAGGGACTTAAAAAGTCCAAACTCTCATATAATCCCATAATTCTGATTGCGAGGTATAACGCAACATTAAAAAATGATGGAAATTAATTTTTGTAAACCCGACAGTTCCGATATTAAATCACTTAAAAAGCTTTGGCTTTCATCTTTTGATGAAGAACCGAAAGCTGTTGATTTATTTTTTGACAAATGTTTTAACGCAAAACAAACCTATATTGCAAAGCACGGCGAAAAAATCATTTCCGCACTTTATCTTATAAGTGCAAGTTTTAACGGTCAAAAAGCTCATTATCTTTGCGGTGCGTCAACCCATAAAGATTTTCGCAAGCAAGGCATTATGAGCAAATTAATTAAATACGCTCTTGAAGATTCGGCAAAAAGCGGAGATAAGTATTCATTTCTTTTCCCTGCAAACGATAATCTTTATAACTATTATCAAAATTTCGGTTATCGTGAAAACTGCATTGCTTATATTTCCGATTTTTCAAGAAATGATTTACTTTCTTTGCAGGAATTAAATTTCAGCGAAAATAATATTCTCAAGCAGGGTAATGACTTTAAGAATTTTGCTGTCGAATATTATTCAACATATAATATAAAAAATGTTAAAAGCAAAAATTATTTTGCATTGTTTGAAGAAAATGAAAATACGGCAGAAGTATTTTACTTTGAATTTGAAAAAAACAATTTAAAAAATATGATAAATGATATTCTGCAAAATACCGATGCCGAATATTTCAGATTTACACATAACAAAATATTTGAAAACGCACAAAAAATCCGATACGGAATGGTAAAATCGCTTTCCTTGGTGGTTGACAAACACTGGATCATCTGGTTTCCGCGCAGCATCCAAATGCCACATATTCAGATACTTTTGCAATATGGTTGCCGTCTGTGACATAAGCGGAACGACACGCACTTTTCTTCCTTTGCCATAGAGCCGGATCGTTGCTGGTGTTTCCAGACGAATATCTAACAAGGAGAGATCAATCAGTTCTTGAACTCTTGCACCAGAGTCATAGAGCAAACACAGCAGCGCCGTATCTCGTATCCCATATTTTTTCGTCTGGTCTGGAAGTGAAAGTAGCTCTCTCAACGCCTGTTCCGGCAGGTATTCCACAAACCTCTTTTCTGTTTCTTTCATCGGAATTGCAAGAATACGCTGGCAATGCAGCAGCATTTCTGGGTTTTGGAACTGCACATACCGAAAAAACGCATGGATCGCAGCTAACCGCACATTCCTCGTCGAAGCACTATTCCCGCGGTTTACTTCCAGCCAATCCAAAAAGCGAATAACCAAGTCGGCATCAATATCAACCAAGCAAATCCTGTCTATCTTTTTGTTCATCTCCTTCATAAATAATAAAAGCAGGCAAAAGGTGTCCCTGTATGATTTTATGGTATTGGAGCTAAGATTTCTTGTACCTGCCAAGTGTTTTGTAA
>OLOX01001140.1_pt1 | contig 26368 bp, 26 predicted proteins | sample 1672091 | NCBI WGS metagenome assembly OLOX01 (sample SAMEA3136644, study PRJEB25190) | human gut metagenome | reverse complement strand
GTTTCATAAATACCTTTTCAAAAATAACGCCGTATGATTTTGTAATTTATAAATAACACTGATCTCTCATCGTACTATGTTTCGTAACTGTTTTTATTCTGAAAGACAAGCGAATTTTATGTTTTGAATCAGATGCTCCTGCAGTTGAATCAAAAAACAGGGCATTGAGCAAAAAAAAGTTTCCGTCTTCTTTAGGAAGATCAGAAACCAATCAACGAATGGTGCGGGCGACAGGACTCGAACCTGCACACACGAAGGCACCAGATCCTAAATCTGGCGTGTCTGCCAATTTCACCACGCCCGCAATTGATCCGCAAAACAAACGATATCAAAGCATCGCATATTTGCCTTATCATTATATCATAAATTCTGTCATACGCAAGAATTTTTTGCATAGAACGATCCTGATCTGCAATATTGCGCTTCCCCTGTCAATAACAGAGTAAATTCACCCAGATCCGCGATGAACATCTGTCCCAATCTAAAATTCTACAGCAGACATAAAAAAACAGGCAGATGCCTGTTTTTGTCTAAATGGTGGTCTCGGTCGGAATCGAACCAACGACACAAGGATTTTCAGTCCTTTGCTCTACCGACTGAGCTATAAAGGCAAATAATAAATTCCATATTTTTACTTTAAAATAAAAAAATGGCGACCCGGAACGGGCTCGAACCGTCGACCTCTAGCGTGACAGGCTAGCGTTCTAACCAACTGAACTACCGGGCCATAAAATGGTGGTCGCTATAGGGCTCGAACCTATGACCTCCTGCTTGTAAGGCAGATGCTCTCCCAGCTGAGCTAAGCGACCATTTTGTCAGCTCGTCGCTGACAAGACATAGTATAATAGATTTTGACTCACTTGTCAATACTTTTTTTACTATTTTTTTTATTTTTTTAAAATTTCTATTGCCTTTTGCAATTGCGTATCTGTATCTTTAGTAATATCAGTACTTTCAGAATCATCAAGTTCAACTTTCTCATCAGGCTCTATACCAACTTTGTTAATTTTATTTCCGTTTGGTGTAAAATATTCTGATACAGTAACTTTCAAAGCTCCTCCTATATCCTTTCCTAAAACATCAGGATATACTTCTTGAATAACACCTTTTCCATATGTTGTTGTTCCTACTATTGTTGCTAATTTATAATCTTTTAATATTCCTGTTAATATTTCTGATGCACTCGCTGTATATTCATTTACTAAAACAACTACTGGCATATCAATTTCTTTACTATTTTTTGAACTTTGCGTATATCTATTACCATTTTTATCTTCAGTAATTAATAATGCTTTTCCAGAATCAACAAACATATCAGCTATATTTAATGCAGAATCTACATATCCACCTGTATTATTTCTTAAATCAACAATTAATGATGTTGCACCATTATTTTTTAAATCCTCATATGCTGCTTTGAATTCATTGTAACTTGTATCTGTAAAAGAATCAAAATCAATATATCCTATATTATTTTGAAGCATTTCATGTTTTATCTTATAAACTTTAATTTCTGCTCTTTCTACATCAAAAGTAAGTTCTTCTTCTCCTCTAAGTACTTTTATTTTTACAGTAGAACCTGCTGTACCTTTTATTTTTGATGAAATATATTCTGAACCTTTTGTTGAAACATCTTCCAAATTAATTTCTTTAATAATATCTCCCGCTTTTATTCCTGCTTTAGCAGCTGGCGTATCATCATCAATTGTACCTATTATTATAGTTTCATTAGTACTTTTTAATTGAGACATATATACACCAATTCCAACAAATTCAGATAATGATGAATCAAGATCTTCCCATTCATCTGATGTTAAAAATTCAGTATATTCATCACCTAATCCTTCTACATATCCTTTTAAGGCTGCTTGTGTTAATTTATCATCATCAATCTCGCCTTTATATTTCTCTTCAATCACTGTTCTTAATGCATTAATTTGATCAACAATACTGTCAGATGACTTATATGAATTAATCATCAATCCCTTATTTGATAAATATTTTCCATACAAAAATATTGTACCACAAAATGTAATAACAAATGTTATCATAACAGCAATAATGACTTTAACTCTCGTCATATATTTTCTATCTTCGTCGTCCATCTTATCCTCCTATATATTTTTATAAAATTATATTATTCAAAAATTAAGGGCGCAATTATAACGCCCTCCCCATTGATTATTTAATTATGGTAAATAACTAAGTGGATTAACACGATTATTATATCCTCCTGGACTTACTCTAACTTCAAAATGTAAATGTGGTCCTGATGAATTACCAGTACTTCCTACCTTCATAATCTGTTGTCCTTGTGAAACCGTTTGACCTGGAGAAACACAAATTGAACCCGCCTGACCATGAGCATACAATGTATATGTACCATCATGATGATTTATAATAATATAATTTCCATAACTTGTTGTTAATGCTTGTGTAAGCACAACTGTACCTGATTTTACTGCATACACAGGTTGACCAGCAATTCCACCCGTTCCAAAATCCACAGCACCATGATAAGAGCCACTTGAATAATACATTCCAGTTGTTATTTTAGCATATGCCGATGGAACTGGATATATGTATCCTCCTGGATTTTTTGCAGGACTATTTCCACCATTATTTTTATTAGCTTCTCTTTCAGCAGCTTCAGCTTTTTTTATTGCCTCTCTGATAACTGTATCTTGTGCTTGCATATCTTCAATCTTCTTTTGTAAATCTTGTTCTTCTGAAGATAATTGCGCAACCTTTTGAGTTTTTTCGCTTTTTGAAATATCTAATGCTGCCTTTTTATTTTTTTGTAATTCTCTTGCATCTTCTAATTGAACTTTACTCTCTTCTAATTGAGTTTTTGATTCCTCAATTTGAGCTTTAGTTTCCTTTATCGTATCAATTAATTTAGAATCAGAATCATTTAATTGTTCTATTAAATAATAATTAGATAAGAAATCTGTTAAACTTCCTGAGCTTAGTAACAAATCTAAATAAGAAGTATCACCAGCTTTATACGTTGCAACTAATCTCTTTTCTAACAACTTCTCTTTTTCTTCTAATTCTTTTTGCTTATTATCCAACTCTTGTGACATCTTATCAATTTGAGAAGCAGTTTCATCAATTTGATCTGTTAAATCATCTATTTCATTTTCATAACTTACAATCGTCGCATTTAAGTTTTCTACTTCTTTTTGTATTGATGACATTTGACTCTTAATTTTCTCTTGTTCATCTTTTGCATCATCAATTTGTTTTTGATTATTTTGCTGTTGATTTTTCAATTCAGATGACGTAGCAGCAAAAACTGAAAAAGCATTTCCTAAAATAACTAAAACTATCGACATTGTTAATAAAATAACAACTTCTCTCTTTCTTATGTGTCTCAATATAACTTCCTCCTAAATATACTAATTATTAGTTGTAGTAATATATGGCATTGGGTTTACACATTGTCCATTAACCCTAACTTCAAAATGAGCATGAGGTCCAGTAGAATATCCTGTACTACCAACTTTTAATACTTCATCTCCACGCTTTACCTCTTGTCCAACTTGAACTAAAATTTCTGAACCATGAGCATATAATGTAGAAACTCCTCCACCATGATTAATTAAAACCATCTTACCATATGCAGTATTGTATTCTGCTTTAGCAACAACACCATCATTTGCAGCTATAAATAAATCACCAATTGATGCAGATATATCAACACCTGTATGCAATTTATAAACACCTGTTATTGGATGAGTTCTCATACCATAATTTGATGTAATTCTAGTATGACCTGGAACAGGCCATGCCATTTCTCCCCCTACATAATCATAACCAATATTTAATGTTGCGGCAGTTAAAATCTCAGCTTCCACTTTCTTAATCTCTGTTTGCATTTCAATAATATCATTTGCATATTCAGCTTCTTGACTAGATAATTGTGAAATATAATTATTTTTAATAACAATCATATTCTCTAATGCAACAGCTTTATTTTCACTTTCTTCTGTAGTCTCATTTAACTGTTTCTTTTGCTTTTTTAATTCTAATTTTGACATTTCTAATTCTTGCTTTTGATTTTCAATCTTTACAAGCATCTCTTGATCTGAAGCAACAATTTTTGAAATCATATAATAGTTAGAAATAAATTCTGATAATGAACTAGATTGTAATAACATATCCAAATATGTTGTATCACCTGCTTTATATGAAGCAACTAATCTAGCTTCTAACTGAGACTTTTGCTTATTATAATCTTCGATTGCTACATTTAAATTATTCTCAGTCTCTTCTATTTTACTTTGCAAATCTTTTTTCTGATTTTGCAATAATTCAACTTCTAATTGTTGAGAAACAATTTCATCATTTAATTCAGCAATCTCTGTTACTAATTCTGATACATCAGATTGTATTATTTCAATCTGAGCATTAGATGCTTCCAGTTGACTCTGCAAATTTGCTTGTTGATCACGCAAATTTGATACATAATCAGAAGATGATTTTTTTGAAAACATAAGTAATAAAATCATTGTCATGAATACTATTCCAACAACTTTTAACCTAATTCTTTTCAATCGAATTTTAAACCTCCAAATATTTCCTCATAGAAATACTACTTCCTAATACACCAATTCCAATTCCTAAAGCCATGTAAACAATTAAAATCATTTGATACATATCTTTAAATGTTAACAATGATACATTTACTTGAATACTATTAAATACTCCTAAAATCTTAGAAATAATAAATGTATATCCACCATATATAATTAAGATTGTCAATAATGCTGATATTATTCCTATAATAATACCTTCTACTATAAATGGCCAACGTATAAAGGAATTAGTTGCACCAACATATTTCATAATAGAAATTTCTTTTCTTCTTGCATGAACTGTTAACTTTATTGTATTTGAAATAATGAAAACAGATATTGCAATTAACAATACTAATAAAACTCCTGTAACAATTTTTATACCATTTGCAATATTTATTAAAGCATTAATAGTTTTATCACTACTACGAATCTCATCAATATAATTTTTTCCATTTATCTGAATTTGATAGATTTTTTCTTGAACTTCTGCACTCTTTTCCAAATCAGTTAACTTAACAATAACTGAATCAGGAAAAATATTATTATCACCATCATATCCAGCTAAAACTTCTTGATTATCCTTTAATTTAACCTTCATTTCATCAAGTGCATCTTGTTTAGTATATATCGTTGCAGAAGCAACACCATCAATACTACTAATCATATCTCTAACTTCTTGGACTTCTTTGCTATCAGCTTCTTCAATTATAAAAACTTGCATTCCCTGTTCTTCTTCAATTGTCTTCATTATATGATTAATATTTTCTCCAATTATAAAGAATATTCCAAACATCAACATTGTTGCCATCATTATACATAAAGATGCAACAGTTGATTTTTTATTTTTAAATAAATTTCTGATTCCTTCACCAATGTGATAGGTTAAAATATTATATCTCACTTTTAATCACCTTTTATCTTATACTAATATTAATTTATACCTCTTCGTATCCACCTTTTCTGTCGCTAATTATATTGCCTTTATCAATATGAATAACTCTCTTATTCATAGCATCAACTATATTCTTAGCATGTGTTGCCATAACAACAGTAGTTCCTCTTAAATTAATGTCATTTAATAAATTCATGATTTCCCAAGCTGTATCAGGATCTAGGTTTCCAGTAGGCTCATCAGCAATTATCATTGATGGATTATTAACCAAAGCTCTCGCTAAGGCAACTCTTTGTTGTTCACCACCAGATAATTCATTAGGATACATTTTAGCTTTAGCACTCAATCCTACTAATGAAAGAACCATAGGCACCTGTCTTCTAATATGTCTTGGCGTTGCTTTTACAATATACATAGCAAATGCAACATTTTCATAAACTGTTTTATCTGGAAGTAATCTGAAGTCCTGAAATACAACTCCCATACTTCTTCTCAAAAAAGGTACTCTCTTTGGCTTTAAGAAAGTTGTATCTTTTCCATTTATTATTATATTTCCTCTTGTTGGTTCTTCTTCTTTCAAAATTAATTTTATTAATGTAGATTTTCCTGATCCAGAAGATCCAACCAAAAAGACAAACTCTCCTTTGTCTATTTTAAAATTAGCATTGTGAACCGCTTCTGTACCAGTATCATAGACTTTACTAACATTTTTAAATTCAATCATTTTTATCTCCTTATAATCTGACTAAATCTGCTTATTTACTACAATATAATATCAATAATAGTCTTTATTTGCAATAGAAAAATTTGAAAAAAGAAGAAATAACACAGATCTAATCCATGTTATTTCTTCTCCTTAATCTTTTCTTTAAAATATTCCATATAAAAATCATACTCAGCCATCTCATAGCATATTAAATAAATCGCTTCAACACCAGGATTCTTCTTTCTTGACTCAGCAACCGCAAAATCAATAGCAATTTTAGCACTTATTTCAACAGGACAACCATACATTCCCATCCCTAAACAAGGAAAGGCAACTCTAGCACACTGAAAATCCTCTGCTAATGCTAATGAATTTTCATAACATTTTCTCAAGACTTTTTCTTTATCCATTTTAGGGCTCTCATACCACTTTGGTGCAACTGTATGTATTATATATTTTGCTTTAGATTTATAGCCCCTAGTTATTTTAGCTTCACCTGTTTCACAACCATTTAAGTGTTTACATTTTTCTAACAATTCTGGTCCAGCAGCTGCATGAATAGCTCCATCTACTCCATTTCCTCCAAGTAAAGAATTATTTGCTGAATTAACATATGCATCAACATTTAACTTAGTAATATCTCCCAAGATAATTTTTACAACTTTTTCTTCATTTCCATATACAGGTTCAGGTCTATCAAACTTCTTACTACTAGAACGTAGAATTTGATCAAATTCATCACACATAGATCTAATATATGTATAACGTCTTAAATCAATTCTCCATTCTGTATTAATTGACTTCAATCCATAAATTATTCCAGCTAATCCTCCTGTACATGCACCTATTGTATCTGTGTCATCACCTAAATTAATTGCTCCAATAACAGCCTGATTAAAACCTTCTGTATTTAGTAAAACCCACAAAACAGATTCTAATGTATCAACAATATATCCAGTTGATCTAATTGAATCCAAAGGGACCTCTCTAATATTCTTCTTTAAAATTCTACTATATAATTCTAATGCACTCTTAGAAAAGTTTGAATAACTAACACTTTTTATTTCATTATAAGCATCATATTTTGATCTGCCTTCTAATAATTTAATGGCATACAATACATATATATAACATCCAAGCACACTAACCTCATGAGCATGTGTTATATATGATACTTTTTTTACAACATCCAATACATCACTTGTATTCAAATGTGCACTATAACAATAATACGCAATTGGTAACATTCTCATCAAAGAACCATTGCCATTACTATCTTCTGCAGCTAATCCACTTTCAAATGGATGCCCTTCTTTTTCAAACCTAGATAATGCTATAAGCGTTGTTCTACCTATATCAAATCTTTCTCCACCAGCAGTATATTCTGCATCTTCCATCCATTTTACAAATCTGTTTCCCATATCTTCAGTTGAAATTCCAAAACAATGAATTATTGAATCCATAGTCGCTAAAGTTAAAGAAGTATCATCAGACCATGTTCCTTTCGGTTGATTATGACTTCCTCTTTCTAGCATCTCAGTAACCGGATTGTTCATTAATTTTTCTCTTTCAACAAATTCAACAGGTACTCCCATAGCATCGCCTATTGCTAAACCAATTATACCATCTCTACTGTTCATAAATTTCTTTACTCCCCTTATGCATCAATCCATTCAATTTCATCTTCATAGTAATTTCTAACATCACCATTTACACTTATCATATACTCGTCATTCAATATCGCTATAACAAAACCTTTTTCATTTGTTTCTTTTACTTTTACATTGTCTCCTGTTTTTATAACTCTTCCATTTGTACTATCTTCTCTTTCAACAAAAAAGCCCACTTAATTTTCCTCCTTTTTAATAGGAAACTTTAATTCATATTCCCTTTGTACCGCCAATAATGCAGAATGAATTTGCCCACCAGGACGATGGAAATATAACGCATGATAATAATCAATTAATTCTAAATAATTATCTCTTGTTCGAAATTCTTCTTTTTTTATCATCATATCTTGCATTGATTTAATCAATGCAAAATACGTAGAAACTATATAATCTGGCCTCTGATACAATAATCCTTTTTCTCTTAAATACTCTATTGTTCCAAGATCAGGATAATATTTTAATTTAGTTCCAACTCTTTTTTCTAGAAAAGAAATCTCCTTATCAGCTTCTTTTCTAGGGAAAAACAATTTACTGTATAACAATAAATTATATGCAATTTCATCCTGTCCTTTTTCAATCCATACATAACCAGCCTTTTTATAAAGCATAGCTAAATCAATTGGTCTTGCTGCATATTTCATAGCTTTCTCATAATAATAATCAAACTTTTGATAATCTCTCAAACAAATAGTAGACTCTAATATTTCATTATATATATGCATACTAGCCGGATTCCATTTCAAAGCTTGTTCAAACAATGTAATAGCTTCTTTATAGTTCTTGTTCTCAAACGAAATAATTCCCTTTATTAAATATGTATCTGAAAGGAAATTTCTATTCCAAGAAATATTTATTTTTTGATCCATATGACAATATAAAAAGAATTCCAATCGATTGCTAAAATCAAGTACTCGTCCATACCTATCTATCTCTATTGGCTCAATTTCTTTAATTAGCCTATCTAATATTTTTTCAGCCTCTGTATACTTTTTCCTTGCAATATATACATTTGCCCTATTTAATTGATCTACTACTTCTTTTCTTTCCATTACATCCTCCGACAAATAAATTAGTCTTCTGCTAATTTTTTATCTATATACTCACTTACTTTTTTTCTTGCATATTCCATTCTTTCTTTAGTTTCTTTATCTTTATAATCTAATCTATCAATAATTTTATTAACACAATCATTTTCTTTCAAATATTTTAATCCAACTGGAAAATTATAATCATAAACCCACGCAATATGTGAAATCCATTTATCCATATTAGTAACTCTATGAGATGAAATTACTATTCGTTCTTGTAAAAATTCATTCCATACGGTATCAGTAATTTTTTCTTTTTCCACCTCTTTATCAGTAGCTTTAAATAAAGAACGAAAATCTTGGTATTGTTTTATTACAAAATTATCAGTTTTATCAGCATCCCTAATTATTTTTGCATGTAATAATTCTCTATCATTTAGTCCTTCTTGTATTTTAACCTTATTATGATTAATTATAGCTTTTCTTATAATTTCATCATACTTGTCAGTTTCAATAAAGTTTCTGATTAATCCATCTTCAAATAATAATTTAGCTCCTAACTCCGCATGGTCTGTTGTATTATAATCTTCAAAATTATCATATTTTACAGCTTGTTCAAACCTTCCTATATCATGTAACAAACCTATCATTTTTGCAAGTTCAATATCTTCTTCTGATAAATTCAATTTTTTTGCAATATATTCTGCAATCTGAACAACTCCCATTGTATGTTTAACTTTTATTGTTACCTTATTGTCTGCAACTTTAAAATGTGATGTATATTCATTAAAATAATTAATTGCTTTATCTAAATCCATTTTTTACTCCATAATACTCTTTACTTTATTCACAATAGATTCACTATCTAGTTCAAACTTCTTTAATAATTCTGTCGCCTTTCCAGATTCGCCAAATCTATCATTAACTCCAATTTTTATTAGTTTTGTAGGAAATTCTTCTGTCAATACATCTGCTATTATACTTCCTAATCCACCTATTACACTATGATCCTCTATTGAAATAAGATGTTTAGTCTCTTTAGCTGATTTAATTATAATCTCCTTGTCAATAGGCTTCAAGCAAAACATATCAACTACTCTAACATCAATATTTTCTTTTTTCAACTCTTCTTGAGCTTTTAAAGCTTCTGACACACAAATACCTGTTGCAAATAAAGTAGCATCAGTACCTTCTCCTATTTGAGCGCCTTTTCCAACTTCAAATTTATCATCATTTTCATAAATAACTGGTGAAGATAATCTAGCAGTTCTTATATAACAAGGTCCAGAAATCTCAGCACACTTATTAACTACCCATTTAGTCTGTGTATCATCAGATGGACAAAATACTTTCATATTAGGAAGTCCCTTCATAATATTTATGTCTTCAAGCATTTGATGTGTAGCACCATCTTCACCAACAGTAACTCCTGCATGACTTCCGCAAATCTTAACATTTAAATTTGGATAGCACACACTATTTCTAATTTGATCATATGCTCTACCAGTTGCAAAAACAGCAAATGTACTAGCAAAAGGAATCTTACCACATGTAGCCATTCCTGCTGCAGTTGCTATCATATTTTGCTCTGCTATTCCCATATCAAAAAATCTATCTGAAAATTCTTTTTTAAAAATTCCACTCTTTGTTGCACCAGCCAAATCAGCATCTAATACCACAACATCTTTATTCTTTTCTCCAAGTTCTTTTAATGCTTCACCATAACTTTGTCTTGTTGCTTTTTTATTTTCAAGATTCATATAAAATTCCTCCTATTTAATCATTTGCGCTTAAATCTTCTATTGCAGTTTTATATTCTTCATCATTTGGAGCTTTTCCATGCCAATCTGCTTTGTCCTCCATAAATGAAACACCCTTACCTTTTATTGTTTTTGCAATAATAGCTGTTGGTTTTCCTTTTACTGTCTTGGCCTTATCAAAAACTGTAATAAGTTCATCTATATCATTTCCATCAACTTCAAGAACTTCAAATCCAAATGCTTCAAATTTTTCTTTTAAAGGATATACACTCATAACATCTGAAACTTTTCCATCTATTTGAAGATTATTGTTATCTACAACCAAGCATAAATTATCTAATTTATAATGAGCTGATGCCATTGCCGCTTCCCAAATTTGTCCTTCTTCAATTTCTCCATCACCAACAATGCAATATACCCTAAATCCTCTTTCATCCAATTTAGATGATATCGCCATACCATTAGCAACAGATAATCCTTGACCTAAAGAACCTGCTGTCATATCAACTCCAGGTATATGTTTCATATCAGGATGTCCTTGTAGCATGCTTCCTAATTTTCTGAAACCTTTCAATTCATCTTTTGAAAAATATCCTCTTTCGGCAAGCACAGCATATAATGCAGCTGAAGCATGTCCCTTTGATAAAACTAATCTATCTCTATTTAAATCATCCTTTTTTTCTGGGTCTATATTCATTTGATTAAAATATAATACAGTCAAAATATCTGCACAAGAAAGTGCACCACCTGGATGTCCTGATTGTGCAGAATACACTTCCTCAACAATACTCTTACGAACATTATTAGAAATTCTTTTTAAATTTAAAATATCTTCTTCAGTTACTTTCAAAGCATCTCCTCCTAAAATAAATTTTTAAATCATAGTAAGAAAAGACAATTCTCCCTATTATGTCAATAATATATCACATTCCTATGAAATTTACTATCATTTAGCATATAATTTTCACTTTTTTCTAATCAAAAAATCTAAATTTTCTATCATCATTCTCATTTGAAATTGCTCTTTTTCTAAATCGTAATTTTTCTTTTGGATTTCTTTCAAAATATTATTAATATCATCAATAGAAACTTTAATCTCTTCGATATATTTTTCAATTTTATTATCTTCTATCATTTTTCTCCTTTCAGCTCTACTACTAACAATACATTAACATTTCTATAATATCAAAAAGCGTTATTGCAATTTTATAGCAATAACGCTCCATTTTCAACATATTTTCATTTACATATTTTGTGTTTTTTCTGCATATTTTGCATACTTCACAAGTTTTTCATTAGCCAAATAATTAATTGTACCTGCAGGGAATTTACCATATTTATCTTTTTTACCAGCAGGAACACCTGTCAAAATTTCAATTCCTTCATCTATTGTACTAATAGCATATATATGGAATTCACCTTTCTTAACAGCATCTATAACTTCATCATTTAAATGTAGATTTCTAACATTTTGAATTGGAATTATAACTCCATGTTCACCATTCAATCCTCTCATTTTACAAATTTGGAAGAAACCTTCAATTTTTTCATTAACTCCTCCAATAGGTTGAATTTCGCCTTTTTGGTTAACAGATCCTGTAACAGCAATTGATTGATTTATAGGTATTTCAGACAAGCTAGACAATATAGCATATGCCTCTGTACTTGATGCACTATCACCATCTACACCACCATATAATTGTTCAAAACAAATACTAGCATTCAAAGACAAAGCTTTATCTTGAGCAAACATCTCTCCTAAATATCCAGTCAAAATCATAACACCTTTTGAATGGCTAGAACCTGACATTTGAACTTCTCTTTCTATATTAACAATTCCTTGTTTTCCTAAATAAGTATTAGCAGTTATTTTTGATGGTTTCCCAAAAGAATAATCTCCTATTGTAATTACAGTCAAGCCATTGATTTGTCCCACTTTATAACCATCTGTATTTATAAGCAAAGCACCTTCTTTAATCATTTGAAGATATTTTGTATCATATTTCTTTATCCTCTCAATACGTTCATCAAATGCTTTTTGTACATATTTTTTTGTAACAATTTTAGACTTATCAAGTTTAGCCCAAGTTGAAGCTTCACCAACAATTTGACCAATTTCACTAAATTGTGTAGATAATTTTTCCTTATCTCCAGATAATTTTGAAGCATATTCAACAATTCTTGCCATTGCTTCTTTATCTATATCTAATAACTCTTCTTGTTCACAATAACTTCTAACGAATTTAACTAATTTGGCAATATTCTCATCAGTCTTTGGAGCATCTTCCTCAAACTCAACTTTAATTTTGAATAACTTTCTAAAATCATCATCTAATGATAATAACGTATGATATATTTCTGGATTTCCTATCATGATAACCTTTAAATCCAAAGGAATAGGCTCTGGTTTTAATGACAGTAGCATCATAGAAGAACGTTGTTCTAAATTATTTTCAATACTTACTTCTTTAACTTGTAAAACCTTCTTTAAATTTTCATAGCATTGTGGATTTGAAATTAAATCTTTTGCTTGGAAAATTATATAACCACCATTTGCCTTCTGTAATAAACCTGGTTTTATCATTGTAAAATCAGTTTTCATTATTCCATATTGATTTTCATATTCTAATTTTCCAAAAATATTTTGAAATGTATAATTCGAATCCATTATTACTGGTGCACCCTCTAAATGGCTATTATCAACAAATAAATTAACTCGGTAGTTTAACCAAGGCTCATTATTTTGCATTGCTTTCATTTGAGGTGGAACTGGTTGTTTTGAATCATTTGCAGATTCAGGCATCATAAATGTATTTATATTTTTTAATATATCTTTCTTTACATTATCTAAAAATGTATTAATTTTTTTATTTCTTTTATAATTTGATTTAACATTATTAATATGAATATTAACCGTAAGTAAAGCAACATTTGACTGCCATTCATCAATCTTCTTATCAGCTTTATTCTCAATCAATTTTAATTCTGATAAAGTATCAAAAATCATTTCTTGAACAACTTGTGATTTAGATTCAAATTCACTCTTAACTTCTAAAGGTAATTTTTCATATTCCTCTTCTTCAACAGTTTTTCCTTCGTAAACAGGCATCATATAAATACCATTTTGCGCTGATTTTACTTGGAATCCTTGTTTCAATGTTTTATCATTTAATTTAGCTAAAATAGCTTCTTTCTTAGTTTCGAATTCTTGTTTAATAACCTTTTTTTCTTTTTCAAATTCGTCATTATTAAATGTTTTCTTTATATCTCTTCTTATATTTCTAATAAATGAATCCATTGTCTCTTGAAAAATTTTTCCTTGACCAGCAGGTAAAGACACTGCTATTGGCTCATTTGGATCATCAAAATTATAAATATAGCACCAATCATTAGGAATCTTTTCTTTTAAAGCTTTAGTTTGCAAAAACTTCTTAGTATACATTGTCTTTCCAACTCCAGCTGGACCTTCTAAGTATAAATTATATCCTTTCAAATCAACATTTACACCAAATTCTAAAGCTTTAATTCCTCTATCCTGTCCATAAACTAAATTAGTTGTATCAGCAATCTCTTTTATTTTTTCAAATTTAAACATATTAGGATTACAAACATCTTTTAAATCTTTATAACTTAATTCATTTATCTTTCTCATTCGTAAATTATTCCTCCACATTTATCATTTCTCTTATGTAATTTCACAAACAAATTTTATATCATACAACATTTTTATGCAAGACCATATAACTATTCTTTCCAAAAAAAGATATTTTAAAAACTAGGTGTTTTTAAAATATCTCGTCATTATAATTCCATCTATTAACTTATTATAATATTTTTTTCTTCTTCCTACTTCCTCAAACATACATTTTTTATAAAGAGCAATTGCAGGAATATTATCTTCTCTCACTTCTAATGTAATACACACCTTTTCTTTTTGTTTGGCTCTATCAATTAAAAATTTCATAAATTCTGAACCCAATCCATTGTTTCTAAAATTCTTCCTTACTGCAATATTCATCACATGAGCCTCATCTATATTAAACCATAATCCAGCAAAAGCACATAGTTCATCATCTTCATTTACTAAAACAAAATATTCAGAATTTTCATTTTTAAACTCATCTCTTAAAATTTTCTCATTCCAAAACTCATCAAATTGATTCAAGTCTTCTATTAATTTTTCTAAATATTTTTCATTCATTTTAAGAATTTTCTTTTGCATCTTTCAACCTCTCCGCCTGAGACTTTCTTAAATAAACTGGTACAACTGAATCAGGATCTGTAAATTCACCATTTTTTATTTTCTTATAAGCAATTATCCCCAAACTCTCAGCATTTTGTTTATTATTACTAGAAAAAACTATCTTTTTACCAACCATTTTTTCTCTTATCATATCTTCATGTAAAACAGCACCATCTCCAACAAATACAATATCATCATATTTATTCAAAACTAATAATACATTTTCAATATCATCAGCCATGTATTCTTCTAATTTATTAATTTTATTATCATATATTCCACAATATACTTGATTATTTCTAGCATCAATCATTGAACAAATTACATTACCATTTTCAACTTCATTTGCTGCCACTGAATCTAATGAATAAACTGGTACAACCTTTAATCCTTTTATCTCAGCCATTGCTTTACAACTTGCAACACCTATTCTAATTCCAGTAAAAGAACCTGGTCCAACTACAACAGCTAGATATTCAATATCATCCAACTTCAATTTAGCTTCATTCAAAGTTTTTTCTACTAACGGCATAAAATTTTCTGAATGAGTTTTACCATTATCTAATTCATTTTTATTTATTAAAACATTATCTTCAAATACTCCAACTGAACACACACTACTAGAAGTATCAGCAACTAAAATCTTCATAAAATCCTCCAAATTATTTTTCTATATATTCAAACACAATTTCTCTAGAATCATCATTTTCATAATTTCTATTAAAAGTAATATGAATATATTTCTTGGGTAACACGCTTTCAATCATTTCTCCCCACTCAATCAAGCAAATACCTTTATCAAAATATTCTTCACCACCGATGGCATAAAACTCATCTTCATCTTCTAACCTGTATACATCAAAATGATAAATATTTATATTCTTGCTTATATATTCATTTACAATATTAAAAGTAGGACTAGATATTTCATTCTCTAATCCAAAATGTTCTAAAACACCTTCTGTAAATTTTGTTTTACCAGATCCTAATTCTCCAGTAAGTACAATAACATCACCTTTTTTTAATTTTTCTGCAAACTTTTTTCCTATTAACTTAGTTTCATTCTCTGAATGTGATATCAATTTTTCCATAATTTTCTCCTAAATACATATCTATTTTATTACATTATTAGACTTTTGTAAACCATGTTGACTTTTGTCGAAAATCGTCATAAAATGGCAATGTAAGTTTTTATTAACATCTTAAAGAAGGAGGGCATTTATATGTATGTTAGTTTAGACTCAAAAGTTCGGGCAACCGAATTAAAAGAAATTTCGAAAGAAAAAGCATATCGTTTTAGCGTACGCCTTTCTGATGAATTAGGATTTGTTGAAAATGTGACATTGATATTACAGAAATACCACAGTCCACAAAGGACAACAGTTTCTTTGAAGTATATAGGAACTAAAAACAATGTCAGCACTTTTCTCACAGAAAATGTGCACTTTGAATTTGGAACAGGACTGTATTTTTACTGTTTTAAACTCGACATCAACGGCAAAACCAGCTATATTAAGTTGAGTGACAACAATGTTATCCTCACAAATAGCGATATGCCTTGGATGGAATTTACTGTTACAAGTTCACTTTTCAGAGTACCTAATTGGGCTAAAGGAGCTATCATGTATCAAATCATGGTAGATAGATTCTCCCGAGATCCAAGTGTACCCGTATTTGAAAGAAAGCGTCGTACAATTCATGAAAACTGGAATGACATTCCCGATTGGAAACCAAATGAACAAGGTCAAATTACCAACACAGACTTTTTCTGTGGAAATTTCAAAGGAATCACCAATCACCTTAAGTACATTAAGAAACTTGGAGTAAAAATTATCTATCTCACACCAGTATGTGAAAGTCAATCAAATCACAGATATGACACTGCAGATTATAAAAATGTAGATCCATATCTCGGATGTATTGATGATCTCAAGGAACTCTGTAGAAAAGCTCACAATCTTGGAATGAGAGTTCTTCTTGATGGAGTATTCAATCACACTGGAAATGACAGTATTTATTTCAACTCCTACTCAACCTATCCTGAACCAGGAGCATATTCTGGAACGCAGTCAAAGTATTACCACTGGTATAAAAAAGATCCTATAAGCATCTTTGCATACTGGTGGGGGTTCCACACTCTTCCTGAATGTGATCCTTACAGCAAAGAATGGCAAGAATTTCTTTTTGGAAAAGGCGGTGTCATTGAAACAATGTTTAGCTGGGGCATCGATGGTCTCAGACTTGACGTAGCAGATGAATTACCTGATTTCTTCTTGGAAATGTTAGTAAAATGTGCAAAACGTTGCAAAAAAGATGCATTCGTTATGGGAGAAATTTGGGAAAATGCTATTCGAAAATTCGAAGGCAAAAGAAATTATCTCTTAGGCACATCACTCCACAGCGTTATGAATTATCCATTTACTGATGCGATTATCAAATGTACACGTTTTAAAGATACTGCAAGCTTTAAATACGTAACACGAGAAATCTATCATGAGTATCCAAGAGAAGCAATGCTATCTGCAATGAATGCATTAGGAACACACGATATTCCTAGACCAATCACTTCTCTTGTAGGTAATGGAATGATACTCAACGCATATGAATGGGTTTGGGACATTGGCGATCATGGCCGTGAATGGCAATATGAACAACTAAAAAACTTTAGCCAAGCCGATTATAAAAAGGCAAAAAAAATGTTAAAAGCTGCTCTTATACTTCTCTATTTCCTACCTGGAAACCCATGTATTTATTATGGAGACGAAGTTGGTAGCTATGGCTACAAAGACCCTTGGAACAGATTTCCATATCCATGGGGACACCGAGATAAAGAGTTATTAGCATTTTATCGGGCTATTGGAAAAGCTCACAACTCTGCACCGCATCTTGCTAAAGCCAATTACCGTTTTATTAGCAGTAATAACAATGTTATTGTTTACGAACGAACATGGAAAAAAGCAATTTATCGTATTTGTGTTAACTTAAGTGATACAACACAACCATTCCCTATTTCGAACTCATTCAAAAACCAACATGTGATTTTTTCTACAAAACATTCTAACATTAAAGGCTTACTTCCTTTTGGAGCAATAGTTGTTGCTAACTGTTAAAAGCAAAGATCTAATATCTTATGCTTATAGGAAGGCAGCCATCTGGCTGTCTTTCCTTATTTTAAAAAACATAAATAAAAATAATGATTTTTTTTAAAATTATTGATACAATGTTACTATAAGGAGGATGATATGTTGTTGATTTGTTAGTTTTTATTTTTATCAGAAAAATTATTAACTTTTAATTATACTATTGATTTCGTCACTAGAAGACTAAAATGTCTTGTTTTATAGTAATTGTAACTTTAATTTGTTAATAATTTATAATGTTAAAAATAAAATTGTTTTTTGGAAAGGGTTATATTATTTATGAAACTTAAAAAAATGAAATGCATGATGGTAGCAGGGTTAATGTTGTTCCCTTGTACTATATTTGCCAAAACTGCATCAGTTGTAGGTTGTAATTATGGACTTGGCAATATTAATACAACAGAAATTGCAACATATGTTGCTGGCAGAGTATCAAATATGGGGTATCAAATTTTTAATACAAATGCTCCAACAAGAAGTATTCTTACTGGTCAGCCAATAAGTGGTCAATATTTTCTTGAATCAGATATTGTGTATTTAGCTGGACACGCTGATAATGGAACTATGAGTTTTTATAATTGTGGCGGAGAAAAAGTAGGAATAAATAAAATAAATCAGGACAGAGATGTAGGATCAGAAGGTTATTATGTAGGAATAGGAAGATTTAATTTAAGTAAGGTTAAATTTGCAATGCTTGAGGGATGTTTGACTGCATCAGGTACACACAATGTTGCAAGTCAATTTGTTAATTTTGGAGCTAAATCATCTATTGGTTGGAGCACAGAAATTAATACTTTCTCTGCAAAATCATGGCTTACTAGATTCTGGGATAAAATAAATTCTGGTGGAACTATTGCTGAAGCAAATGATTATGCTAATTCCAGTTGGTATACATTTAGTGCAATCAAAAACACCAATATTTATGGTAATTCTAGTGTAAGACTTAATCCACTAACTTATTCTGCCATAAGTAATGGTAGCGCTTCATATTATAATGAATATAAAGTTGATAAATACTCAAATAATGTTATAGACACAATAACTGAAGCAATCAAAGAAAAAATCAATAAGAAATTTGATATAAATGATTTTGTTGTAACTAAGTCAATTAGCAATGAAAAAGAAATATATGATATCGGTTTAGTTGTTAATAATATTAAAGTTAATGTTGGTTATACAGTATTCGTTCAAAATAATATTGTTCAAAAAATATATGATAACACTTATAACCAAAATATAAATGAAATAAAAGAAAATATAAAGACTATGGATAAAGAAAAACTAGAAAAAGCTGCTATGTCAAATAATACTGTAATTTATGATTATAAGAAAAACAAATTAATTGAATATACTCAACAATATAACTACGATTCAGCAGGAAATAAAATAATCGATGTTGAAGAAAAAGAATTATAAGAAGCTAACCGTTAAAAACGCAATCCTTGTCGGAGGATTATTAATTGTCTTAGAATTTTTTCTTTTAATTCTTATATTTCCATGGTGGTGCTAGATGAATAAAAAAATAAATTTAAAACATTTTATTATATTTCAGGTTTCTATAATGATTTTTATTGGGATAATTTATGTATCTATTGTCCCAAAAATAAAGTCAATGTGTGGTGATGAAAACAAGTGTGCCAACGGTTTTGATTGTATATGCCAAGATAATGTATGCCATTGTAATTATTATAATTCTGATGGAAATCTGGAAAAAATCGAATGTCCATACAATCAAACAAATTCAAATCAATAATTAAACTTTCTATATCTAATAAAGAGTTGGCTATAAATTTTAAAAGTAGGATTTAAACACCTACTTTTTAATTTGCTTAAATAATCTCTATAAACTTTTGCGTAATATCATTTGTTAAATATTTTGGAAATATAATACCTATTGCATTGATTGGCATCTGTTCTTTCAATTCTAATTTTTGTAAATCATATTCTATAACTTCATCTTCGATAAAATAACCTATAAAATTATTTTCTTTTATAATATCAGCCATCAACTTTGAATCAGGCATTAAATGTTTTGGAATCAATTCAATGTTATTTTTTTGTAAAACTTCATCTAGCATTTGTCGTCTGCGAGAACTTCCAGAAATAACTAATGTTTCTTGTTTTAAATCTGATAATGAACTAATTTTATTTTTTATTTCTTCATAATATTTTTGGGAACAGGCAAAGCAGGTTTTATATTCTGCAATAGGTTTTACACTAAATTCAAATTTAGTAGAGTAATTAATATGTGGTAGATAATCAACTAAAACATCTATTTTGTGATTAACAATGTACTCATTAAGATTTGATGCACTATCAATTATAATTTTAGTTTTAACATACGGATATTTTTTTATAAACTCATTTAAAATTGATGGAAGAAGATAGTCAGCAATATTTCTAGTAACACCTATTGTTAATATCACATCGTCAGAAGCCATTAATTCAGCTGTTGATAATTTTGACATTGAATTAAAAATATTATCTAATTTTTTAAAAAGTCTTTCGCCATCCAAAGTTAAATTAAAGCCTTTGTTTGTTGAAACAATTAAATTTAATCCTAAGATTCTTTCTAATTCATTCACACTTCTTGAAAGGCTAGATGAAGAAATGTGATTTAGATTTCCAGCCTTAGTAAAATTTCCCGATAAAGCGGAGATATAAAAATTGTAATAATGTATAAAATTGTTTTTTAAATCATATAAATCATTCATAATTACCCCTAAAAACACCTATATGATATATTAATAATTAAAAATTGTCAAATTTTTTATTTAGCACTATATCTATAAATGATGATATAATGTTTTTGTTTATCTGTGAGAATTAAAAAAAGCGACTAAAATCGCTTCATGTCAACTCTGTTGGGTAACTTTTTATGAGTATTGCTATTTTCTTGAAATAGTAAGTATGGCTTAACATTTAAAACTTTTGCTATTACTTCTATGTTTTCAAAGGTTGGTCCATATTTACCATTTTCTATTTCACTAACATAAGATGCGTTCATATCAATATGCTCTGCAAACTCCTCTTGTGTAAGTTTTTTCACAAATCTATAATATCTTACATTTTTTCCAAAGATTTGTTTCAAATTCACCGTATCATCACCAACTTCATTAATTAATATGGTACGGTTTTTATTTAAAATACTCCATTGAGTTATTTTCAAAGAAAATTCTCTATAAACTGGAAAGGAGATATATTTAATTCTTATATTTTAGAGTTAAAGTAAAATACTTGTGAAATTATTAAAAAATGAATCATTAACAAATGAAATCGAAGTTAATGAGGGTGCCTTAGGAATAATGTTAGACATTGAAAATTGGTTAACTGGCAATACCCCTCTTCCAAATAATGTTAGAGAATTAACTTCAAAATTCTATAAAGATTTAAAGAAATTAATTATTACAGAATCAAATGACAATAAAAGAAAAGATATAGACAATATAGTATTTAAAGTAAATATAACATATTCTGAAAACAATAAAAATTAAAAAATAACGCTAGTATTCAAATAGAATAATGGCGTTTTTTCATAAAAAAAGAAACCTTAAGACAGGCTTCTTAATATATACTAAACCGCTTAAAAACGGTGTATGGTCTGGCAGGAAATGTAAGATTTGAACTCACGACATCAGGTTTTGGAGACCTGCGTTCTACCAACTGAACTAATTTCCTATACGAATTTTTGCCACTCATTTGTGCCACTAAATTATATCATATTTAGGTAATAATTTTCAATTATTTTTAACGACTTTTCAAAAAGTCGTATCCACTGGCACATAAACTGGCACAAATTTTCTAATTTTCTATTTTTTATATAAGGTTCAACCACAGTAATTTCGGCACTTTAACTCATTTCAAACCGTTTTTTACTATTGTAGTTTTGGAGACCGTCATACTACCACTATATTATGTCCCTAATTTTTCCTTTGCTCTTCCATTATAATACATAATATATGATTTTAGCAAGGAAAAATTGCTTTTTGCCTGTGGATAAGTCGTTAGTTATCCACAGGTTTCATTAAATTTATAAATTTTGAAGAAGGAATTACTATTTTAATTGGTCCACTTACCCAAGGTGCTACTTGATATGGAGGGAAAGTTAAATGTAAACCTTCTTTATCAAAATAATATAAAGAGAAGTTTTCTAGTATTGGTTTAGTACCTTCCTTTAACCAATTTTTATCCTCATTAGCACCTATTTTTATTAATTCTTCATAACTTAATTTAGAAAGTATTTCTAAGTAATTATCATCCTTAAAGAAATCTTTTAATTCTAGAATTTCTCCATTCTTATTATAAGTAAACTGTTTATTTATTAAGAAATAATGAACTCCACCAGTATAACTATAAATAAAATATTGTAAATAATAAATACCATTATATTCATGTAATTCATAATCAGTATAAAAGTCATTTTTTATTTCATTATAGTTTTCATACTGTTTAAATTCTTCTAACTTTTCATCTAACCAATCTTTAATCTTTTTATTAACATTGGGAAAAGGGGTTTCATAAATATCTATTTTATAAGTATATTTATCAGTACTTTCTTTTACTTCATAAGCAAGAACAGGACTAGTTAAAATAAGAGATGATAGTATAAACGTAAATAATAATTTCATATAATCACCATTTATAGGATAACCAAAAAAGTAGAGATTATACTCTACTCTAGTTATAATATATTTTAACTAATTTTGATTTATTATTATCTTATCATTTTGATAATCAACTTCTAATTTAGCATTAGGTTTAACACTATTTTCAATTAGCTGTTTAGCAAGGACAGTTTCTAATTCTCTACTTACTAGACGTTTTAGTGGTCTTGCTCCGTAATACTCATCATAACCATTTTCAACAAAGTAATTTCTAGCGGCAGGTGTTAAAGTTATAGTTAGATTTAATTCTTTTAGACGAGTTTCGATTTCTTTTATTAACTTATCTAAAATACTAGATAATACTTCTTTAGTTAACTTATTAAACATAATTACTTCATCAACACGGTTAATAAATTCTGGTTTAAAGTATTTATGTAATTCTTGTTCTACTTTTTCTGGTTCGTTATTTAAGATATATTCACTACCAACATTAGAAGTCATAATAATTATGGTGTTTTTAAAGTCAACAGTACGACCATTAGAATCTGTCAATCTACCATCATCTAAGATTTGTAATAATAGGTTTAAGACATCTGGATGAGCTTTTTCGATTTCATCAAATAGTACAATACTATAAGGATTACGACGAACAGCCTCAGTTAATTGTCCACCTTCTTCATAGCCAACGTAACCAGGAGCGGCACCGACTAGACGTGATACTGAATATTTTTCCATGTATTCACTCATATCAATTCTAATCATATGTTTTTCATCATCAAATAGTTCATAAGCAAGAGCCTTAGCTACTTCGGTTTTACCAACACCAGTTGGTCCTAGAAAGATGAAGGAACCAATTGGACGGTTAGGATCTTTAATACCACTACGACTACGAATGATGGCCTCACTTACTAATCTTAAGGCTTCTTTTTGTCCTTTAACTCTCTTACCTAAGTTTTCTTCTAAGTGTAAAAGTTTTTCTTTTTCACTACTTACTAATTTAGCAATAGGAATATTGGTCCATTTGCTAATAACGTTTGCTATATCATCAGAAGTTACAACATCACTTAAAATACGTGATTTTTCTTGTGAATTTAATTCTTCTAATTCTTTTTCTAATCTTGGAATAGTACCATGACGAAGACGTGCAGCTGTTTCTAAATCATAACGATTTTCAGCTGTTTCTAAATCAAATTTGGCTTTAGATATCTCTTGTTTTTTATTCTTAATGTTTTCATTAAGATTTTTTTCTTTTTCCCAGGCACTTCTTAAATCTTGCTCTTGAAGTTTTAAGTCATATAATTCTTTGTCAATTTCATCTTTACGACGAAGAGATAATTCATCTTTTTCTTTTTTAATGGCTTCTCTTTCGATTTCAAGACGCATAATTTTTCTAGTAAGTTCATCTAAGTTAGTTGGAACACTATCCATTTGAACTCTAATTGTAGCACAAGCTTCGTCTACTAAATCTAATGCTTTATCGGGTAAATAACGATCAGTTATATAACGGTTTGATAAAGTGGCTGCTGCTACTAAGGCTTTATCTTGAATAGTAACCCCATGATGTATTTCAAATCTTTCTTTTAAACCTCTTAAGATAGTTATAGTATCTTCAAGTGTTGGTTCATGAACAATTATCTTTTGGAAACGACGTTCTAGGGCACCATCTTTTTCGATATATTTGCGATATTCATTTAAAGTAGTAGCACCGATAACGTGGATTTCACCACGAGCAAGCATTGGTTTTAAAATATTGCCGGTATCCATAGCACCTTCAATTGCTCCCGTACCAACAATCATGTGGATTTCATCAATAAACATGATGATGTTACCTTCACTCTTTTTAATTTCATCTAAAACTTTCTTTAATCTTTCTTCAAATTCACCACGGTATTTAGCACCTGCAATTAAAGAAGCCATGTTAAGTTCCCAAATGGTTTTATCTTTTAAGGTACTTGGAACATCACCTTTAACAATTCTTTGAGCCAATCCTTCAACTATAGCAGTTTTACCAACACCTGGTTCACCTATTAAGACAGGATTATTCTTAGTTTTACGTGATAAGACTTTAGTAATGCTTCTAATTTCTTCATCACGTCCAATTACAGGGTCAATTTTTCTTTTCTTGACCTCTTCATTTATATTACGACCGTATTTCTCTAATACGTTTTCATTTTCTTCTGGATTATTATTAAACATATATATTTCCCCTTTCGAGTATTAATTATACTCATTTTTTAGCACTTGTCAAGTGTGAGTGCTAATTATTTTATAAAAGAAAATAACACATAGTGTTAATATGAAACTAATTATATCTAGTCAAAATATTATTTAGAATTTTCTTTTGCTTTTTTATATTCTTCAATATACTTTTTTAATATGTAGCAAATTTCACCATTTATGCTTCTTTCTTCTTCTAAGGCTATCTTTTTTAAATCATTATATAAGTCAATTGCCATACGCAATGTCATATTCATAGTATCACTCCCATACCAAAATTATAGCATTACGGTATTGCCCAGTAGTTTCCTGATAGAATTATTATGATATATTAATTTCTACTATTACAATTTTTATTTTAACTATATTTATAGGAATTAGTTATTCTCTGTGGCAGACAATAAATACCCAAGATAGTATTAATGTTGCAACGACAAAATGTTTTAATGTCGAAATTACTAGTCAAAAGAACAGTATTTCTTTAGAAAATGCTTATCCTATTAGTAATGTAAGTGGTAAAAAATTAAGTGATTATGATGCAACTATGGAAGATTTAGATAATGAAATTAAAAGTATAGTTACTTATTTAGACACAAAAAGAAGCCTTTTCGACTTCTTTTTATTTTACTATCTCAGCCTTAACTACTTCATTACGATTGCATTTTACTGTAAAAGAATTATTACATTCTGGACATTTAACCGTATGCGTACCCTTTTTTAAAGGTAGTTTTAATACTTGATGACACTTTGGACATCTTTTATATAAGGCTTTATTATAGTTTTTAATTATATCTATATATAACTTAAATTTCTTTTTAGGATAACTTATTATCTTAACATAGATATTATTTTCTTTTCTTCTTTGTTTAACATTTTTGGATACTACTCTAAATATTAGAATAGCTATACTAAGTACTAAGGATAAACTTAAATAAATATTATTAATAAAGATATCCATTATACTTAAGATAATAATAATTATTAAATTGAAATTAAATAATTCATCAAAGCCATTTCTTCCAGGCATACTGCGGTTTATTAAATCTTTATAAGACACAAAGACCTCCTTTACTTAGCTAAATATTCACAAATTAAATTACTTATTTCGGTTGGATTTTCAATACTTAAGCCTTCAATTAATCTAGCTTCAGCATATAAAATCTTAGTATAGTTCTTTAACTCTTCTTTATCATTTGTATATAAGTCTTTAATCTTCTTAGCAATTTCATGATTTTCATTGATTTCTAAGACTTTGTTAGCAGTTACTCCATTATCAAATGGCATATTCTTCATAGTCTTTTCCATTTCAACAGAGATATCACCTTCACTGGATAAGCATACAGGATGATTCTTTAATTTGTTAGTAAATTTAATTGCTTTAACATCTGGTATAGCTTCTTGCATGAATGTAAACATATCTTTAGCTTCATTATTCTTTTCTTCTAATTCTTTCTTTTCTTCTTCTGTTTCTAAATTAGCATTTTCACTACATACATTTTTAAATTCTTTTTCTTCATAACTTCTT
>OLOX01001132.1_pt1 | contig 26495 bp, 27 predicted proteins | sample 1672091 | NCBI WGS metagenome assembly OLOX01 (sample SAMEA3136644, study PRJEB25190) | human gut metagenome | reverse complement strand
CGGCCATCGTCAGGTCGATGTGGCTGAGGTCGCCGTCCTGGCAGAGCTTGCGGATCAGCGCGTACTGGTGCACGCCTGTTGTGAGCGAGCTGAGGCCCGCGAGCGTGCCGCCGCCCACGCCGCTGCCGATGAGATGGCGGACCTCTTTCCCTTTATTGGCCCAAAGAAACGACGTGCCCGTGCCCATACTGACGACGACCGCGTGCTCCTTGCCCGAGAGGGCAAGGCCGCCCACGCCGACAGAGGGGAATTCTTCGACCTTGATGGTCTTCACGCCGTAGATATCGCCCTCGACATACGAAGAGCCTACGCCCGTGAGCGCGATGTGGCGGATGTCGGAGAGCTGTAAATTGTGTGTGGAAAGGAAATTGCCCATCGCGCCGTAGAGCGAGGTGAGCGGATCGTCAGCCTTGACGCGCAGCATGTCGATGACGGAAAGATCGGGGGCAAGACCGACGATCTTCGTGCTCGAACCGCCGATGTCAATGCCTAAAATAACACCCATTGTGATGCTCCGTTTCTTTAGAAAGTCCCTTTATCATAGGGGACAGAGTGCATAAAGTCAAGTAAAAAGCGGAAAAAGGGCGGAAAGCCTTGCTTTATTTTGGTATGCAGGATATAATGCACCTATTACAAGGCGCGGCACAGTCCGCGCCGTGACACTATGAGGTGACTATGAAAACCGATCAGAAGCTCAATATGACCATGCTCTGCGACTTCTACGAGTTGACTATGGGCAATGGTTACTTGAAAGCAGGGTTCCAGGATCGCATTACCTATTTCGACGTTTATTTCCGCTCGGTGCCGGACGGAGGCGGGTACGCCATTGCCGCCGGTCTTGACCAGCTGATCGACTATATCGAGGATCTGCACTTCGACCAGCAGGACATCGACTACCTGCGCGGGAGAGGTATCTTCTGCGAGGAGTTCCTCGACTATCTTGCAAACTTCCACTTCAGCGGCGACATTTACGCCGTGCCCGAGGGCACGCCCGTCTTCCCGAAAGAGCCGATGGTCGTCGTGCGCGCGCCCGCGATCGAGGCGCAGCTGCTTGAAACGTTCGCGCTTTTGACCGTGAACCATCAGAGCTTGATCGCCACCAAGGCCAACCGCATCGTCCGCGCCGCCAAGGGCCACGCCGTGATGGAGTTCGGTTCCCGCCGCGCGCAGGGCTCCGCCGCCGCCATCGACGGCGCTCGTGCTGCCTATATTGCGGGCTGCTGCGGCACTGCCTGCACCATCTCCGACCAGCTCTACGGCACGCCCGCGCTCGGCACGATGGCTCATGCCTGGGTGCAGATGTTCGACACGGAGTATGACGCGTTTGCGACCTACTGCAAATACTATCCGCAGAACGCCGTCCTGCTTGTCGACACCTATAATACCTTAAAGTCCGGCATTCCCAACGCCATCAAAGCGTTCAACGACATCTTGAAGCCGCTTGGCATCAAAAAGTGCGGCATCCGCCTGGACAGCGGCGACATCGCCTATCTTTCCCGCAGGGCGCGCAAGATGCTCGACGAGGCGGGCTGGACGGAATGCACCATCACCGTTTCGAACTCGCTCGACGAGTACCTTATTCAGGATCTCTGGATGCAGGACGCGAAGATCGACGCCTTCGGCGTCGGCGAGCGTCTCATTACCGCCAAGAGCGAGCCGGTCTTCGGCTGCGTCTATAAGCTCGTCGCAGTGGAGGACAAGGACGGCAATATCGTCCCCAAGATCAAGATCAGCGAGAACGTCGGCAAGATCACGACACCGCACTTCAAGAAGCTCTACCGCTTCTATGGCCGTGACACCGGCAAGGCCATCGCCGACTATCTGACGGTCTACGACGAGACCGTGGACGACAGCCAGAATCTTGAGATCTTCGACCCCGACGCCACGTGGAAGCGTAAGGAAGTCTATCACTTCGAAGCGCGCGAGCTGCTCGTGCCCATCTACCAGAAGGGCAAGCTCGTCTACAAGCGTCCCGGCATCGAGGAGATCAAAAAATACTGCGCCGAGCAGGTCGATACCCTCTGGGACGAGGTCAAGCGCTTCGATAACCCGCATAACTATTATGTGGACCTCTCGCAGAAGCTCTACGACATCAAGACCGAGCTTTTGAACGAGAAAAACGAGCGCTACGAGAAAAACTGATTAAAGCAGAAATCAAAAAACAGGGAACAGCCAACAGGAGGGGACTGAGACTGCGATGAAGGGATTCCAGATTCAGCAAAAGGGCGAGCGGCGCATTTCTGCGGCGCTGCGGATCATGCTGGTCGTCGTCCTGCTTGCGGTGCAGATCGGCTTTGTTGTCGCCATCTCCTACTTTATGCAGGAGTATCTGGCGCTGGCCTACGGCGTCGTACAGGTCGGCGCGCTGTTCCTTGCGGTGCATATCTACAATGAACCAGGTGAGCTTTCTTATAAGCTCATCTGGTTCATCCTGCTTTTGCTGGCCCCGCCGGTGGGTATGATTCTCTGGTTCCTCTGGGGCGGTGCGGCGCAGAAGCGCCATCTGCCGCAGAACACCAAGCGCTTTCCTGACGAGCCGGAGAGCGTGCGCATGCGCAGTGAGATCGCCGTCGACAAGCTCACGCGCCAGCTGCCCGCTTGGTCGCGCACGGCAAACTACCTCTGCCGCCGCGACTTCCAGCTCTATCAGAATACCTCTGTCACGTACCTGCCCGAGGGCGCGATTTTGCTGCGTAATCTCATCGACCGCGCAGCCAAGGCTGAGCGCTTCATCTTCCTTGAATACTTCATTCTGGCTGAGGGAAAGCTCTGGGATGAGCTTGAAAAGATCCTCTGCGCCAAGGCGCGCGAGGGGGTTGAGGTCAAGATTATTTTCGACGACTTCGGCAACATCAAGCGCTTTTCCGGCGAGACGATCGACCGTCTGCGCGAGGTGGGCGTCGAGGTATTCATCTTCAACCCCGTGCACGAGTATGTGAACCGCCTGCACTTCAACTACCGCGACCACCGCAAGATCGCCTGCATCGACGGTGACGTCGCCTACACCGGCGGCGTGAACATCGCCGACGAGTACGCCAATCTCATCGAGCGCTTCGGCTACTGGAAGGACAGCGGCGTATGTCTTGAAGGCGAGGGCGCCTGGGGCCTGACGGCAAGCTTTATCCGCATGTGTGTGAACCTCGGCGGCGTGATGCACAACGAGCACGACTATTACCGCCCCCATACGCCGGTCAAAAGCGAGGGCTTCTGCCAGCCGTTTACCGACGGACCGCAGAACAACCCCGACAATCCGGCCGAGGATGTGTTCCTCCAGATGATCTCCGGCGCGCGGCGCTTCCTCTATATCACGACGCCGTACTTCATCCCCGATGAGAGCCTGATGCGTGCATTGTGCATCGCGGGCGACGGGGGCGTGGACGTGCGGCTGATGCTGCCGGGCAAGCCTGACCACTGGTACGCCGACTGCGTGGCGGAGTCGTACTTTGGCGAGCTCATCAAACACGGCGTAAAGGTATACCGCTATACCCCTGGCTTTCTGCACGGAAAAAGCATCATGGTCGACCGCGAAGCAGCCTTTGTTGGCTCGGCGAATATGGACTACCGCAGCTTTGAGCTCGACTATGAGTGCGGCGTGATGGTCTACAGCGCGCCGATGATCGAATCGCTGCTCGAGGATATGGATATGATCGTCGACCACAGCCGTCTCGTCACAAAAGAGGAGTGGGCTAAGCGCAGCGTACTGCGCCGCGTGTTCGAGCCGCTGCTGCGTTTGTTCGCCATCTGGATGTGACGGGAAAGTGGGGAAGAGGCAGGAATTTTCCAAATTTTGATTTTTTGGAAAATTTCCTGTTGACAAATGCAAAGTTCCTGCTATAATAACATTTGTTCGCTGAACGACACAGCGCGGCGAACAACGCAATATAGCGGGATTGTGTAATGGTAGCACAGCGGACTCTGACTCCGTATGTGAGGGTTCGAATCCTTCTCCCGCTGCCACTGAGAAGTCTGAAACCGTAAGGTTTCGGACTTCTTTTTTTCTGTTTGACCCTTTATCTGACCCTTTAACCGTTTTGCAGCTTCTTCCCACAGATGGTGTGCTGCATATAGGCTTCCATTCGATTTGCACTGTCCTGTTTCAGCAGCAGTGAAAAAAGGCAAGGGAAAAGTTTTTCAACGCTTTTCCCTTGCCCTTTTGCATCTGTCATGGTGTACAGCTTAGCACCGGTTATTTGAGTGGCTCCTCGCCGCGGTGCAGATCATTCCAATCGCTGACGAATTCGTCGGGGGTCCAGTCGATATCGTCATTTTCGGGATGCGTGATGAGGCCGTCGGCTGCGGCGGCGATGGCGGCGGCTTCGCTGCGGGGAAGGGACGAGAGGTATCTGATGCGGATGTCGCTGACGAGGTCCCAGTAGGCGGCGCGGGCAAAGGTGTCGATATTCGCAGCCTTGATGCCGAGAAGGCCGACGAGAGGTTCCTGCTCGTGTGCGTCATACCGGTCCTGAATCGTCTCGAAAATATCGCCCGCGTCGCCGCCGTACTTGGTCAGAAGAGAAATGAGGTTCGTTTCGGGAAAAAGCTCCTGAAAGCGCGCGGAAACGGAAGTGGTAGCCATAATTGTTCTCCTTGCAAGATCATTTTGTTGCCTATAGTGTCACATAACGGGGCGTAAAAGTCAACATGGATGAAATCACTTACTGCGCGGGCCGCGATTCTGGTCATGCGGCGGTTGACAGTGCTGGTCAACTCGTGCTATGATACGAAAACCAACAATCATACTATGTTTGTGGATGCAAAAGGTGTAACGCAGATATTTTTCCAACGTCAGGCGAAGGATCGGCGAGAGCCGATAAGAATAGCTTGACGATCAATCTGCTTGAATTTTTCAAAATCGGGGAGAGAGTATGCTCAATCAGTTTTCAAGAACGCAGCTGCTTTTAGGTCAGGATGGCATGGAGCGGCTGTACAACGCCCGCGTAGCCGTGTTCGGCATCGGCGGCGTGGGCGGCTACACGGTGGAGGCGCTGGTGCGCAGCGGCGTCGGCACGCTGGACCTCATCGATGACGACCGGGTGTGCCTGACGAACGTGAACCGCCAGATCTTCGCCACACGCAAGACCGTGGGACAGTAAAAGGTGGACGTGGCGGAGGAGCGCATTAAGGAGATCAACCCGAACGCAGTTGTCCACACTTACAAGACGTTTTACGCGCCGCAGACGGCGGATCAATTTGACTTCACGCAGTATGACTACATCGTGGACGCCATCGACACCGTGACCGGCAAGCTGGAGCTCATCGAGCAGGCGCAGAAAGCGGGAACGCCCATCATCAGCAGCATGGGCGCGGGGAACAAGATGGACGCGTCCGCGTTCGAGGTGGCGGACATCTACAAGACCTCGGTCTGTCCGCTGGCGAGAGTGATGCGCCGCGAGCTCAAAAAGCGCGGCATCAAAAAGCTGAAGGTCGTCGACTCCAAAGAGCCGCCCGTTACGCCGCTGGACGACATGTCCATCAGTTGCCGGACACACTGCATCTGCCCGCCTGGCACGGCGCGCAAGTGCACGCAGCGACGGCAGGTTCCGAGCAGCAATGCCTTTGTGCCCGCCGCGGTCGGCCTGATTGTCGCGGGCGAGGTCGTCAAGGACCTGACCGCGTGGGAGAGACCGTTATGATCTATCTTGATTACTCTGCCAACACGCCGGCAGACCCTACCGTGCTGGACGCGTTTTATCAAACTGAGCGGCGCTATATCGGAAACCCCAATTCCACCCACCCCGCAGGGCGGGCAGCGCAGGTGGAAATGACCCGGGTGACGGACGGCATCGCGGAACTTCTGGGCGCAGCGCCCGAGGAGATCATCTACACCTCCGGCGCGAGCGAATCCAACAACCTTGCGCTCAAGGGCATCGTGCAGGCGTCCCGCCATGTGGGAAAGCACATCATCTCCACGGCGCTGGAGCATTCCTCCGTGGGCGGTGCGCTGTCCGCATTGCAGCAGCAGGGCTGCGAGGTCGACCTCGTGGACATCCGGCGGGACGGCACCATTGATTTGGAACATCTGCGCGAGCTTTTGCGAAAGGACACGGTGCTCGTCGCCATCTGCGCGGTGGACAGCGAACTCGGCACGGTGCAGCCGATCCAAGAGATCGCGGATATTTTGAGAGACTATCCCAACTGCCGCCTCCATGTGGACGCGACGCAGGCCGTGGGGAAGACCAAGCTGGTGCTCTCCGGTGTGGACACAATGAGCATCGCGCCGCACAAGTTTTACGGCCTGAACGGCAGCGACCTGCTGGTCAAAAAGAAGGACCTTATCATCGAGCCGCAGATCCACGGCGGCGGCAGCACCACGCCCTATCGCAGCGGCACGCCCGCACTGGGCATGGCGATGTCGATCGAGAAGGCGCTGCGTTTGGCGCTCGAAAATCAGAACGAGCGCATCGCACACATTGCGGCGCTGAATCGTCTGCTGCGCGCGGAGCTTGCGAAGTATCCAAAAGTCCGCTTCAACAGTCCGGAAAACGCCGTGCCGCACATTTTGAATCTGAGCGTCAACGGCGTCAAGGGGACGGCTTTTCAGCAGGAGCTGGGAAAAAATGATGTCTGCGTGTCCGTGAAGTCCGCCTGCTCGGTGGAGGGGACGCCGTCCAAGGCGGTCTACGCGGTGAGCCGCGACTGGAAAAACGCGCTGTCCTCGTGGCGCATCAGCCTCAGCCACCTGACAACAGAGGCGGAAATCGCGGAATTTCTGCAAATTTTTGACCGCTGCTATCGGGAGCTTGCGCAATGAACGCTCCGTCGCGGCGGAAGCTATTAGAGAAGAGGGAGTGTCATCCATGCCAAGAACGTTAGAGCCCTATCAGATGATCGAGCGGAGCATCATCAAAAAATACCGCGACGAGCTGTGGAAACCGTTTGTCTATGCGGTGAAAAAATATGAACTCATTCAGGCGAGGGACAAGATCGCCGTGTGCATCTCCGGCGGCAAGGACTCGATGCTGATGGCAAAGCTCATGCAGGAGCTGCACCGCCACAGCGATGTGCCGTTTGAGCTAGTGTTCCTTGTCATGGATCCGGGCTACAACGCCATCAACCGCCAGCGCATCGAGAGCAACGCGGCGCTGCTGCACATCCCCATCACGGTATTCGAGACCAATATCTTCGAGGTGGCCAACAGCACGGACAAATCGCCCTGCTACCTCTGCGCCCGCATGCGGCGCGGCCACCTTTACAGCAAGGCCAAGGAGCTCGGTTGCAACAAAATCGCGCTGGGTCATCACTTTAACGATGTGATCGGGACGACAGTGATGGGCATGTTTTACGGTTCGCAGATGCAGGCCATGCTGCCAAAGCTCCACAGCGACAACTTTGAGGGCATGGAGCTCATCCGCCCGATGTACTGCATCCACGAGGAGAACATCATCGCCTGGCGGCAGTACAACCAGCTTGAGTTCATCCAGTGCGCCTGCCGCTTTACAGAAAACTGCACCATCTGCGACAACGGTGGAGGCGGCTCAAAGCGGCAGGAGATCAAAACGCTGCTGCGCCGCTTAAAGCGGGACAACCCCAACATCGAAAAATCCATCTTCAACAGCATCCACACTGTCGCGCTCGACACCTTCCCCGGCTACAAGACAAAGGGCAAGGTGCACTCGTTTTTGGAGCATTACGACCAATGAGCAGGGGAGAGGGGCGGAAATACGGCAAAGGCCGAATTCTCGCCCTCTTTTTATTATTTTGATTTGAAATTCAACGGAGTGACAGCGTTACGACAGCTCGTCCCCGTCCAGCAGGGCCTCTTTCAGCGTGCGCCAGCCGAGCACCGCGCATTTGACGCGCGCGGGCATATGGGCGATATCACGGAGAGCCGAGGCCTCTTCCAGGCTGTCGATCTCGTCTTCCGACGCCTCGCCCTGGATCATTTTCAGGAAGATCTCGCCCATTTTCAGCGCGTCTTCCTTCTTTTTGCCGACGATCATGCCGAGCATGATGTCCGCCGACGCCTGCGAGACGGCGCAGCCGTCGCCGACGAACGCGCCGTCCGCGATCACATCGCCGTCAAGCTTCAGCTTGAGGAAGATGTCGTCGCCGCAGCTCGGGTTGACGCCCTCGAGCACGATGTCGGCGTCCGGTAGGTCGTGCTTGAACTCCGGATGCAGGTTGTGCTCGGTGAGAATTTCATTGTAAAAGCTTCTATTTTCCATAACCCATTCGCTCCCTTAGCGTGGAAATGCTGTCAAGCAGCCGGTCGACCTCGGATTCCGTGTTATAAAACGCGAGGCTTGCCCGCGCGGTGGACGGATGCTTCAAATAGGCCAGAAGCGGCTGCGCGCAGTGATGGCCTGCGCGGATGGCGACGCCGTCGCTCGCGAGGATCTCACTGATGTCGTGCGGGTGAACACCGTCCACCGTAAAGGTGATGATGCCGCAATGCTCCTCGGGCTTTTCCGAGCCCAGCACGTGGACGTGCGGCATCTCGCCGATCGCGTCCATCGCGCGGCGGGTCAGCGCGACCTCGCGCTCGTGCATCTGCGCAAAGCCGATGCTTTTCACGTAGTCGATGGCCGCGTGCAGGCCCACGGCATCCGCCGCGTTGACCGTGCCGGCCTCGAACTTGTGCGGGAGCTCGGCGAAGACCGCACCATCGCGGGTGACAGATTCAATCATCTCGCCGCCGGTGAGGAACGGCGGCATGGCGTTCAGCAATTCTTCACGTCCGTAGAGAACGCCGATGCCCATGGGGCCGTAGACCTTGTGGCCGGAGAAGGCGAAGAAATCCGCGTCCAATGCTTGCACGTCCACCGGAAGGTGCGGCGTGCTCTGCGCGCCGTCGACGACCAGCACCGCGCCGGCGCGGTGCGCCAGCGCCGCGAGCTCGCGGATGGGATTCACGCGGCCTAAGACGTTCGAAACGTGTGTGCAGGCGACGATCTTCGTTTTCGGCGTGATGAGGGCTTCGACCTTATTTAAGTCCAGCGTGCCGTCCATTTCGCATTCCATAAATTTGAGCGACGCGCCGGTCTGGCGGCAAACCATCTGCCAGGGGAGAAGGTTGCTGTGGTGCTCCATGATGGAGACGAGCACCTCGTCCCCGGCCTTCACGTGGGAGAGACCGTAGCTGTAAGCCACTAAATTGATGCTCTCGGTGGTGTTGCGGGTGAAGATGATCTCGCGGCTGCTTTTCGCGTTCAGAAAAGCGCGAACGGCTTCGCGCGCATTTTCGTAGGCTTCCGTCGCGGCGATGCTCAGGGGATAGAGGCCGCGCAAGGGGTTGGCGTTCTGACTTTTATAAAACTCCGTCACGGCGTCCAGCACACACTGCGGGCGCTGCGCCGTCGCGGCGTTGTCCAGATACGCAACATCCTGACTCTTGAGCAGGGGGAAGTCGTCCCGATATGCATGCGCCATCTTACAGCACCTCCTCAAGCTCGGAGAGGATCGCGGCCTGCGCCGCTTCATCCTCGATCGTGCGGGCCAGCCGCTCGATGGCGGCGCGGGCCATGATGTTTTCCGCCTCCGCTGCGGAAATGCCGCGGCTTTCAAAGTAGAACAGCGTGTCCTCGTCCAGCTCGCCGATGGTCGCGCCGTGGTTGCCGACGACGTTTTCCTCGGCGCACAGGATCAGCGGCACCGTCTTGTTGACGACGCCGTCGCCCAGCATCAAAACCGTCTCCTGCTCGCTGCCGACGGAGCCCGCGGAGCCCTTCTTAAAGTCGATGGTCCCGCGGAAGATCTTCTGCGCGTCGTCCTTGAGCGCACCGGCGGCATTGATTTCGCTCGTGGTCTTCTGGCCCCAGTGGTTCACGACAAGGTTCATGTCCACGGTCTGCTGTTTCTGGCCCAGATACCCGATGCCCGCCGTGAAGCCCGCGCCATTGCCGTTCAGCTCGAACTGGCCGTCGCTGTACACGTCGCCGCGGCCCAGCAGGACCTGGATCAGCTCTACCTGACCGTTTTCGGCGCACTCGCCGCTCGTCTCCAGACGGAGAAGCGAGCCCTGTGCCGCATTCTGAATCTGCACGAGCCGCACCTTTGCGTCCTTTTCAACGTGGAGCGCCGTGCGCACGAGCAGGCCCTTTTCCGCTCTCAGCGTTTCAAACACCGTGACGGTCTGGCCCGCGGGCACGTGGATGTCCACCATCTTCTCGCCGCGCTCGCCGGAGCCAGTGATCTCAAGCCGCTCGGTCTGACCGGCGGCGGTGATTTTCTCTTCGCCCAAATCGTCGGCCTGTCCCCAGGTGAGGGCCGTTTCGTTCACACCCAGCCGGTTCCAGGTGCGGGTCGGGAGCCGGTTGATCAAAATCGTATCGTTCATGTCCAAACTCCTTTCAGCCAATGCTGCCCTTCATCTCGAGCCGGATGAGGTTGTTCATTTCCACCGCGTACTCCACCGGCAGCTCCTTGGAGACATTGTCGGCAAAGCCGCTGACGATCATCGCGCGCGCGTCTTCCTCGCTCATGCCGCGGCTCATCAGATAAAAGACGGCTTCGTTGCTGATCGCGCCGATCTTGGCCTCATGGCCGATGGCCGCGTCCTTCGTGCGGATGTCCATTGCGGGGATGGTGTCGGAGCGAGACTCCGAATCCAGCATCAGCGACTGGCAGGATACGGCGGACTTGGCGCCCTTGGCGCCCTTTTCCACGACAACGCTTGAGCGGAATGTGCTGATGCCGCCGCTCTTGCTGATCGAGCGCGTGTTCATATAGGAGCTCGTATTTTTGCCCACATGGACGACCTTTGCGCCGGTATCGAGGTTCTGCCCCGCACCGGCGAACGTAACGCCGGTGAACTCCATGCGGGAATTGTCGCCCTTTAAGATGCTCATGGGGTACAGGCAGCCAACATGGGAGCCGAAGGAGCCGGAGATCCACTCGATCGTGCCGCCCTCTTCCACCAGCGCACGCTTGGTATTCAGGTTGTACATGTTCTTCGACCAGTTTTCGATCGTCGAGTAGCGGAGTTTGGCCCCCTTCTTGACGTACAGCTCCACGCAGCCAGCGTGGAGGTTTGCCACGTTGTACTTCGGCGCGGAGCAGCCCTCAATGAAGTGCAGGCTCGCGCCCTCGTCCACGATGATGAGCGTGTGCTCAAACTGGCCGGCGCCCTTGGCATTCAGGCGGAAGTAGGACTGCAGGGGAATGGAGAGGTGTACGCCCTTGGGCACGTACACGAACGAGCCGCCGGACCACACTGCGCCGTGGAGCGCCGCGAACTTGTGATCGTGGGGCGTTACGAGCTTCATGAAGTACTTGCGCACCATGTCGGCATATTCGCCCTTTATGGCGCTCTCCATATCGGTGTAAACCACGCCCTCGGCCGCCACGGAATCCTTGACGTTGTGATAGACAAGCTCGGAGTCGTACTGCGCACCCACACCGGCGAGGGATTTTCTCTCCGCCTGCGGGATGCCAAGGCGCTCGAAGGTCTCCTTGATGTCCTCCGGCACGTCCTTCCAGTCGTTGCGCATCTTGGTGTTCGGGCGAACGTAGGTCGCGATATGATCCATATCAAGGCCCTCAATCGACGGGCCCCAGTTGGGGATCTTCATTTCATTGTAGATCTGGAGGGATTCGAGCCGGAACTGCTGCATCCACACGGGATCGTCCTTCTCCTTGGAGAGCTTTTCGACGATCTCCGGCGTCAGGCCGGATTCCATGCGGTACGCGTCGTTTTCCGCGTCCCGAATGTCGTAGACACTGCGGTCCACATCCTCCACGTAGGTTTTTTCTTTCAAATCTGCCATGTCAAGAGCCTCCCGATTCAGTCTTCCTTCAGGCTGCTGAATCCCTTTTCGTTGATCTCATCCACTAGCTCGGCGCCGCCGTTGCGGACGATGACGCCCTCTTCCATCACGTGGGCCGCATCCACATGGAGCGCCTCTAAAATGCGGGTGGAATGGGTGATGATGAGAAGCGAGCCGTGCGTCCGCTCGCGGAACAGGCGCACGCCCTCGCTGACGGTGCGGACCGCGTCGACGTCGAGGCCGGAGTCGGTCTCATCGAGAATCGCGAGCTTGGGCTCGAGCATGAGCATCTGCAAAATTTCGGCCTTTTTCTTCTCGCCGCCGGAGAAGCCCACGTTCAGGTCGCGCTCGGCGTAGCTCTCGTCCATGTTCAAAAGCGCCATGGTCTCCTTGAGCTTTTTCTTGAAGTCCCACAGGCGCAGGCGGTCGCCGGTCTTCTGCTCGAGCGCGCTGCGGATGAACGCGCTCAGCGTTACGCCGGGGACCTCCAGCGGGTTCTGGAAGGACAGGAAAATGCCCTTTTTCGCGCGCTCGTTGACGGGGAGCTCCGTGATGTCCTCGCCGTTAAAAATGATCGAACCGCCGGTTACGCTGTAGGTCGGATTGCCGGTGATGGCATAGCCCAGCGTCGACTTGCCGGTGCCGTTGGGGCCCATCAGCACATGGGTCTCATCCTGTCCCACGGCCAGATCCACACCGTGGAGAATTTCCTTTTCCTCGACCCGCACATGCAGGTTCTGAATCTCTAAAAGTGCCTTACTCATATTGAACCACCTTATCTTCTTTCCGTGCCGTTCAGGACGGCCGGTGTTTTTTCATTGACTCGCATGAATTGCGCCAGCGTATGATTGTCGACATAGCTGTTGATCTGGTCTTCCAGCCCCTGCCAGAAAAGCCGCGCGTCGCAGTCGCAGGAAGCGCCGCAGCCGGAGCCGTCCTCAGACTGGCACGCGATCGGCGACAGATTTCCCTCCACCGCCCGCAGAATTTCACCTACGGGGTAATCCTCGGGGGAGCGGGTCAGGCGGTAGCCGCCCGATTTGCCCACGGCGCTCTCGACCAGATTCGCACGGCTCAGCGCGGCCATGATGCTCTCCAGATATTTTTTGGAGAGCTGCTGGCGCTGCGCGACATCGCTCAGGCGGTGCCATTCGCTGCCTCCGTGCTCGGCCATATCCAGCATGACCCGCAAAGCGTAGCGCCCTTTTGTTGAGATCATCATGCGGCATGCCTCCTTGCTCATAATTGCCTACCTTGTAGATAGGAATTTTAACGCTTAATTCCTACTGTGTCAATAGGTGTTTACAAAAAATTTGATTTATGATGATAAAAAGCACTGTGCAGCTGTGACAAATGTCTGCCGCGCAGCGCTTGGACGAGGTCTTCGGCCTGCCGGAGGGCTCGGAGGTGTATGTGCTGAATGACTTTAAGTCCTCTGCCTATGACGCGGTGCGCCTTTTTGAAACGTTGGGCCTCAACCAGTTCCGCTATATCCCGTTTTACCCCGGTGCGAAGGATGAAGGTGTTGCGCGCCCGCTTATCACGTTTGGCGAATACGACGATCAATGTCACTATTTGCCGCGGTGCATTGAAAAGATCATCGATGTCGGCATCCGCACTATCGATATCAGCACGATCGTCGAGATCATGCTGCGTCTCGGCCTGCCGGACGAGAAAATGCATCAGGTCACGGCGAAGTATGTGAAGGATCTGATCGCGCTCACGCGGGAGATCAACCACCTCAACCACAACAACGAATCCATGCGCCGCGAGATGGAGACGGTCGTGCAGACGGTGGACGAGGGGATCATCACGCTGGATGCCTGCGACAATGTCCTCGTCTTCAACGCGGCGGCGGACTCTACGATTATTATGGAAAGAGGCTTGCGATCTCGCTTTCCGAGGTCAGATTGAATGAGGAACATGCGGAAAAGGTCTATATGATCCGCGAGGCCACAGCGATCCAAAAGCTTGAGCAGGAGGTGCGCGTCAAGCTCGCATGAAAGCGCTGCACCTCGCGCTATACGATGGATGATATCCTCGGCAGCAGCGAGGAGATCCGTTTGCTCAAAAAGCTGGCCGGGCGTATCGCCGTCTTCGACCAGCCGGTCTACATCTACGGGGAGTCCGGTACAGGCAAAGAGCTTTTTGCGCAGGCCATCCACGCATGCTCACGGCGCGCGAACGGACCGTTCGTCGCCGTCAACTTTGCCGCCATGTCTGAGAGCCTGCTGGAAAGCGAGCTGTTCAGCTACGCCGAGGGCACGTTCACCGGCGCGAAAAGGGCGGCATGACCGGCGTTTTTGAGCAGGCGCACGGGGGAACGCTGTTTCTCGACGAGATCGGTGATTCGCCGCTGAGCTTTCAGATCAAGCTCCTGCGTGTCTTGCAGGAAAAGCAGGTGCGGCGCATCGGGGACGACAAACTCATTCCCGTCGATGTGCGCGTCATCGTTGCGACAAACAAGGATATCGCCCAGCTCGTGCGGGAGAGAAGTTTCCGCGAGGACCTCTACTACCGCTTGAACGTGCTGCCGCTGCACCTGCTGCCGCTGCACCTGCTGCCGCTGCGGGAGCGCCGCGCCGATATCCTTCCGCTTGCCAGAGAGTTTTACCGCGAGATGGCGTCTTCACTCTTCACTGCCGGAGCTTCCGCCGTTTGACGTGTTCTTTGCTGGAAAGCTGGACGAGCTGATGCAGTATGATTTTCCTGGCAACGCAAGGCAGCTGCGCAATGTGGTGGAATTCCTCGTCTGCACGTCGGAAAACGGTTTATGTCCGGATATCTCGCCCGCGTTTGGCGAGGTCGTCCCATCCCGTCCGCGTCCGCTTCAGGATGAGCAGATCGTTTTGGAAGCGCTGCGCGAGCGCGAGAAGAGGGGAGAGGCCTCCGGCCGGCGCAGTCTTGCCGTAGCGACGGGCCTTTCCGAGGACCGCGTGAAAAAGGCGCTGGCGATCCTGCGGGAAAGCGGTCCGGTCGAGATCCGGCGCGGCCGCGCGGAAATCGTGCTGCTGCATTAAAAAATAACACAGTGGGATGGAAAAGGTATAGTTTCATCCCACTGATGCTATTTAATATACCATTTTTGACGTGCGAGAGGGGAAAATGTCGAAATTTTTCTGTCCAAAGCAAACTTTTTGAGTTGGCACGCTTTTTGCTTTCGTGCAAACAGAAGCAAAAAGACGGAAAGAAGGCTCTATTCCCCTCGCATTCAATCATAAAACAGGAGGTTTCTGAACTATGTTCCCCACTGGAACCCTGAAGTCCGGCCGCGACAACGACGACCAGCTCACCTACACCTGCAACGTCGGCCTCGGCCTTTACGACGTGGCGATCGCCGCGCGCGTCTACCAGTATGCCAAGGAAAACGGCATCGGCCAGAAGCTCAAGCTCTGGGACGAGCCCATCATGGTGTGATCGATCCAGACTTGATAGGTACGACCTCTCTTTACCAACCTTTTGGACAGGTCCGCTTTTTAGCGGGCCTGTCCACATTTTTTCGCGGCAGAGCAGCAGGGGAGATGCACCTGCAAGGGGATTTTGCCTTTACAGAGGACGATTCCGTGAATATAATGGATGCAGATATAATTTGGCGGCGCTGCGAAAAAGCGGCGCTGCGGTGAAATCGACAGGAAACGGAGATGTAATTATGCCCTGCACCACTGTACTGGCCGGTAAGCTGGCGACGAATGACCGCTCGACGATGATCGCCCGTACGGACGACGGTCATTTTGATGAGAAAAAGCTGATCGTGGTCGAGCCCGACCAGCAGCCGAAGATTTATAAAAGCGTAGAGTCCCACGTGGAGATCACACTGCCGGAGAACCCCATGCGCTACACGTCCTGCCCGAGTGTGGACCCGAAGCACGGCATTTGGGCCGCGACCGGCATCAACGCCGCGAACGTCGGCATGACGGCGACGGAAACCACGACCTCGAACCCGCGCGTGCTCGCGGCCGACCCGATGGTCGAGCTGCGCGAGGCGAAGGATGGGGAAGAGGAGCGCTGCGGCGGCATCGGCGAGGAGGACATCGTTGTCCTCGTCCTGCCCTACATCCGCTCCGCGCGCGAGGGCGTGCTGCGCCTCGGTGCGCTTCTGGAGCAATACGGCACCTATGAGTCGAACGGCATCGCCTTCAACGACGAAAACGAGGTCTGGTGGCTCGAGACCATCGGCGGGCACCACTGGATCGCGAAGAAAATTCCCGAGGATCGCGTCATCATCAACCCGAACCAGTTCGGTATGGACTCGTTCGACCTTGAGGACGCCTTCGGTGCCCGGGAATCGCATCTCTGCTCGGCAGACCTCAGAGAATTCATCTCGGAAAACCATCTGGATCTGAATCAGGATGGCAAGTTCAACCCGCGGGATATCTTCGGCTCGCACCGCGACATGGACCACATCTACAACACGCCGCGCGCGTGGTTCATGGGCCGCTGCCTTGCACCGCACACCTACCGCTGGGACGGCGAAAACGCGGACTTCACGCCCGAAAGCGATGACATTCCGTGGTCCTACGTTCCCGAGCGCAAGGTTGCCGCGGAGGATATCCAATACCTGCTCTCGTCCCACTATCAGGGTACACCCTACGATCCCTATGCGGGCCATGCGGAAAAAGGCGGCATTTACCGTCCTATCGGCATCAACCGCACGGGCGTGACGACGATCTGTCAAATTAGAAGCGACGTCCCCGATGCCATTAAGGGTATCGAGTGGGTGTGCTTCGGCTCCACGACATTTTCCGCGTGGCTGCCGGTGTACACAAATGTCCCGCAGATGCCGGACTATTTGAGCAATGTGACGCTCAATGCCGAGACCGACAATCTTTACTGGGTCAGCCGCTTTGTCGGCGCGCTGGCCGACAAGTGCTACGGCTCGTGCATCCAGAATGTCTGGGGCTATCAGGACACGGTGAATATCCGCGGCAGACAGATCGTCCTTAAATACGACAGGCTGATGCGCGAGAGCGGCGACTTCACGCTCGCCGCGCAGGCGAACGACGAGCTTTGCGCGATGGCGAAAGAGGAGAGCACGCAGATCCTCAACAAGGTCCTGCGCACTGCCAGTGAGCAAATGAAAAACGGCTTCAGCTTTGCTGATACCTGCGTCAACAAGTGAATAAAAAGCGGCTCTCTCCCAAGCGGGAGAGAGCCGCTTTTTTGCTGTCTGAGGGAAGAGAGAAAAGAAGTTCGATCAACAAAAATCCTGTTTGCGGTTGATGAAAATACCGCCGCTGGCTGAAAACGCGTTGTAATTTCATCAAAGAATCGCGGTACGACAGTGCATTTTTGTTCATCCTTGACCAAAATAAAGAGAATGTGAAAAAAACGTTGCGATGGCGCGAAAAAGATGGTATTCCGAGGCAGAAATTGAACGAGGATAGAGGCGCGGCGCGCAAGAGTACCTTCGGAGCGAACAGGATGTTCCGGAGCGAAAGGGCAAGCCGCCGAAGGGTCGCTTTTTCCTGGCCTGCAGGAGGGCGATGACCTGGGTCGTCGGAGAATATCCGCCGGACTGCCACAATGTGGAGCGCTATCGAATTATAAAGCGGAGTGTTTATTCCGCTCCCTGTTTCCGCTATGATCTCCACGAGATCATAGCTTTTTTGTTATCCTTTTTCAATTTGACCCAGCCAAAACGAGAAAGGACGACAATCATGGAAGAAAAAAGAATCGTAAAGCCCTGGCAGGCAGGGCTGATGCGTGCTCGTCGGCATCGCCGTCATCATTGTGGGACTTCTTGTGATGAAGCTCAACAACCGCATCGTGCTGGCACTCGACGGCGTTATCATGTGCCTGATGGCGTGGTGCTTCGGCATTCCGTACGCCGAGCTCCAGCAGGGCATCAAGGAGACGGTCTCGTCAATGATCGTGGCCATTTTGATCCTGCTGGCGGTTGGTGTGCTCGTCGGCACGTGGATGGCGAGCGGCACGGTGCCGGTCATGATCTACTACGGCATGAAGGTGCTGACGCCGGGCTTATTCCTGCCAGTTGTCTGCATCCTCTGCACGCTGATGTCGACCATGGCGGGCACGTCGTGGGGCACGCTCGCGACGGTCGGCGTCGCCTGCATGGGCGTTGCACAGGGTCTCGGTGTGCCGCTGCCCGCGGCCGCGGGCGCGGTCTGCACCGGTGCGTTCTTCGGTGACAAGGTCTCGCCGCTGTCTGACTCGCCCGTCATCACCGCGACGGTGTGCGAGGTGCCGCTGATGGACGGCATTCGCCACGCGCTCATTTCCACGGGGCCTGCGTATCTCATTTCGCTCGTTTTCTACTTTGTTTACGGCCTGCGCTATTCCGGCGGCAGCGTCGGCGGGGAAGTGTATGAGGATATCCTTTCCACCGTTTCCGCCGAGTTCTGGCTCAGCCCCGTGCTGCTTCTGCCCGTGCTGGTCGTGGTCGTGCTGATTTTGATGAAAAAGCCGACGATCCCGACTTTTATCGCCGGCATCGCCGCGGGTGCGGTGATGGCGATGCTCTGCCAGGGCGTCAGCCTGCACGACATTCTGACGGTCATGTACTCCGGTTTTTCCGCCGATACCGGCTCGGACGTCGTGAATTCGATGCTCAACCGCGGCGGCTTTACCTCGATGCTCTCGACCATCGGTCTTCTGATCGCGGCGGGCATTTTCGGTGCACCGCTCCGCACAGCGGGCGTTGTGGACGTGCTGCTCGCCTTTGTGGAGCGTATCGCGAAGACCTCTCGTTCGATGTCGCTCGGCGTGCTCATTCTGCACGCGGTGTTCTTCACCATCACGGGCGCTTATTATGTGTCCTATCCTGTCGTCGGCGGTATGGTGAAGGACCTGTATCCGGAATATCATCTCGACCGCAAGAATCTGATGCGCACGATGCTCGACACCGGCACGGGCCTTGCCCCCATGGTGTCGTGGTCGACCACGGGTTCTTACACCGCCACGACGCTTGGCGTTTCCAATCTGGCATTCGCGCCGTTTGCGCCGATGCTGTGGCTGTCGATCGTGTTTTCTGTCATTTACGCCGTGACCGGCATCGGCACGGCCAAGGCGAAGGAGGACTAAGGTATGGAACGGATTTTACAGCGCTGGTACGATATGATCTCCATCCGTTCGGTCAACGGACACGAGGCACAGATGGCGGATTACGTGGCGAATGTCCTGCGTGAGCTCGGCATGGACCCGCATTACAGCTATTTTGAAGAGGACACCGCGCGCGAGCGCCCATCGGTCTGGTCGGTGCTCGACAGCGGCCGGCCGGGAAAGACCGTGCTGCTCATCGGACACCTCGACACCGTCGATGTGTCCGACCGCTGGAAGGCCGACCCGTTTACCCCCACGGAGATCGACGGCAAGGTCTATGGCCGCGGCGCGATGGACATGAAGGGCGGCCTCGCCGCGATCCTGGAGACGCTTACCTATTACGCCGCCCATCTCGACGAGATCAACGGCAAAATTTTGGCCTGCTTCGTCGCCGACGAGGAGGGCCTGAGCAAGGGCACCTATCAGCTTGTGGCGGAGGACGTCATCCACGCCGACTACGCCATCATGGGCGAGTGCCGCTACGACAATGTGGCTGTCGGCTTCCGCGGCCGCTACAGCTTTGAGGTGACCGTCCACGGACAGACCGCGCACGCCAGCCACTATCCCGAGGTCGGTGAAAACGCTCTCATCTCCGGCGGACGCCTGGCCGCGGCCATCGAGGCGCTGCCGACGCTCCAGCACCCGCACCTCAAGCACGGCACGTGGTGCGTGCGCTATATGGAGGGCGGCAATCCCGGCACGCTCGTTGTGCCGGAGAAGTGCTACCTCTTCGTTGACCGCTACGTCGTTCCGGGCGAGACAGATGAGACCTGCATCGCGCAGATCATGAAGGCGGCGGAGCAGCTCGGCCTTTCCGGCAAGGTCGACGTGCGCCTCAAGCCGAGAAAATCGCCCTACATGCAGTCGTTCGCGGTGGAGGAGGATCATCCGCTTGTCAAAATTTTGCAGGAGGAGTTTTACTCCGTCACGGGCAAGGACCTTCCGTGCGCATACGACGCCTCGGTCTGCGATTCGAATATTTTAGCCGTTTCGCTCGGCATTCCGGTCGTGACGTTCGGCCCCTCGGGCGGCAACATGCACGGTGACAACGAGTACGGCTATGCATGGCAGGTGAAAAACTGCGGCGAGGTCTACCGCCGCACCGTCGCGCGCCTTTTAAGCGGCGAAGTATAAAGAGAAAAAAGAGGCAGCCTCGGCTGTCTCTTTTCCTTTTGCATTTCACGCAGATTTTACATTTCTTTGCTGGTTTTTGACAAATCCCTCTGCTATACTGTATTTGATGAAATTTGGAGAGAAGAGAGGAGAAGTGATACGAATGGATACTTACAATATGATCGATTTTAACGAAAAGAAGGGCTTCATCTGCGATATGGACGGCGTCATCTACCATGGCAACCGCGTGCTGCCGGGCGTGGCCGAGTTCATCCAGTGGCTGCACGATGAAAACAAGGAATACTTGTTTCTGACAAACAACAGCGGCTACACGCCGCGCGAGCTGAGCCAGAAGCTTTCGCGCATGGGCCTCGACGTGACGGAGGAGCACTTTTATACGAGCGCGCTCGCGACGGCGGCGTTCCTGCGCGATCAGGCACCCGGCTGCTCGGTCTTTGCCATCGGCGAGGCAGGCCTTTTGAACGCGCTCTACGATGCAGGCATCACGATGAACGATGTGAACCCCGACTATGTCGTCGTGGGTGAGGGCCGGTCCTATTCGCTCGACACGCTGACGAAGGCGACGAACCTCGTCTGGAAGGGCGCAAAGCTCATTGGCGCGAACTCCGACGTTTCCGGCCCCATCGAAAACGGCATCGTGCCTGCCTGCCGCGCGCTCGTTGCGCCCATTGAGATGGCGACCGGCACGCAGGCGTACTTCTGCGGCAAGCCGAACCCGCTGATGATGCGCACGGGCCTCAGAATGCTGCACTGCCACTCAGCCGAGGCCGTCATGGTCGGTGACCGTATGGACACCGATGTGATCTCCGGCATGGAGAGCGGTATGTCGACGGTGCTGGTGCTCTCAGGCGTCTCGACGCGCGAGACCATCAAGACCTACGCGTACCGCCCGAGCATGGTGTTGAACGGCGTGGGCGACATCGTGAGCTTCGCCCGCGGGGAAAAGACGGAAGATTGAAAATTGAAAAGGGAAGCGCCGCTGCGTGAGCAGCGGCGCTTTGTTGTATTATGGGGACGCTTAGTTTTCCTCCCGTGCACGCAGGCCTGCGACGGACGAGATCGGCAGCGAGAAGCAGATCGCGCCCGCTTTGGTGCCGGGACCGGCCTGCTCGTTGATCGAGCGCATGATGGCGGCCTTTTCGTCCTTGTGGGCGATGATGTAGATCATATCCTTTTCGTCGGCAAGGCTGACGCTGAAGAATTTTTCTCCGCGCGTGCCGCCCGTGCCCTTGGCGTGCAGCACCGTACCGCCGCCCGCGCCCGCGGCGCGCGCCGCGTCCATGACAAAGTCGGAATAGCCTTCGTTCAGGATAACGGTGATGAGTTCATGTTCAAAGTTCATGTTCGGCGCTCCTCCTGCTTTGAGATCGTCGGTGAGATAGGACAGTGTCTTGCCGCCGGCCACGCTCTTGAGCGGCACGGTCAGCATGACGCCGTTGCCCGGAATGTCGATAAAGAGCTTGCGCTTGGCGGAACGGATAAGCGAATCCGCCTCCTGCGCGCTGCCGACGGCGGCGATAACGCACTTTTCCGTCGCGTCCAGCCCATAGATGGCGAGGTGCTCGCTCGTGGCTGTGCCGCGCGCGGGCATGCTCAAAATGAGGTGCAGCCCCGCCGCGTGGTAGAGCGAGCCCATCGCTTCGCCGCGGTCGTGATCCGTGATGGCAATGATGTAATAGAGTTCCATTTCAGCAGGCCTCCCACAGTTCGATGATCTCGTTGTCGCCAAAGTCGGGGAGCTGGGGCTCCTGCGAAGCATGACGGGATTTGACGACATAGATGGCTCCCATCACCTGCACGGTGATGAGCGGCATCATCGCAACGAGCGCGACAAGGCCGAACGCGTCCGTCATCACATTGCCGCCGAGCGCTTCGCACGCGCCTGTGGCGAACGGCAGCATGAAGGTCGCCGTCAAAGGACCTGACGCGACGCCGCCGGAGTCGAACGCGATGGCCGTGAACGTGCGCGGCACGAAAAAGCTCAAAGCCAGCGCGATAAGATAGCCGGGCACGAGGAAATACATGATCGAAATGCCTGTGATGACACGCAGCATCGCAAGCCCGCCTGCGGCGGAGACCGCGATGGATAAGCTCATGCCCATCGCCTTGGCGGAGATCGCGCCCGCGCTCAACTCTTCGACCTGTTTGTTGAGCGTATGGACGGCGGGCTCGGCGTTGATGATGAACCAGCCCATGAGCATTGCAAGGGGGGCAAGGAGATAGACCTTCCACCCCTCGGCCAGCGCGGCACCGAGCGCGTAGCCCAGCGGCGAAAAGCCGACGTTCACGCCCGTGAGGAACAGCACGAGACCTAAGTATGTATAGAGGATACCAATCACGATGCGCATGAAAGGCAGCTTGCGGAGCTTGAGCGAAATGACCTGAAAAATCAGGAAGAAGACAACGATCGGCAGCAGCGCCATTGTCACTTCCCATAAATACTCCGGCAGGGCATGCAGATAGTCCTTGCCGAGCTCTACCGTGGTGGCGACGCCAGAGACGGCGCCGCTCTCGCCCTGCGCGGGCTGCGTCTTGTAGATCGCACCGAGCAGCAGCACCGATAAGATCGGCCCGATCGAGCACAGACCGACGAGGCCGAAGCTGTCCGCCTTGGCATTTTCGTCGCTTCGAATGGACGCAACGCCGACGCCGAGTGCCATGATGAACGGCACGGTCATCGGCCCCGTTGTCACGCCGCCGGAGTCGAACGCGACGGAGAGGATGCTCTCATCCGACAAAAACGCCGCGGCAAAGACGATGGCGTAAAATACGATCAGCATCGTGCGCAGCGAGATCGAAAAGAGAATGCGCACCATGCACAGCATCAGAAAGAAGCCGACGCCGACCGAAACGGTCAAGATCAACACCGTTGTGACGATCTCCGGCACGTTGCCCGCGAGCACCTGCAAATCCGGCTCCGCCACCGTGATGGCGACGCCGAGGGCGAAGCTCACCGTCAGGATGAGCGGCAGCTTGCGCGATTTCGTCAGCTTGGAGCCCATGTAGTTGCCGATGCGGCTCATCGACATGTCCGCGCCCAGCGTGAAGAGCCCCATGCCGAGAATCAGCATGGCCGTGGCGATCACGAACGAGAGCATCAGTCCCGCGTCTACCGGCACGAGCACAAAGCTGATCGCCATAACGATCAGGCTGATGGGCAGGACGGAGGCGGTGGCTTCTTTCAGCTTTTCCATTAAGATCTGTTTCTGATACAAAACCTCACTCCTTTATCAATTCAATACTTCCAAAAATATCATAGCAGAGATTCGCCGCGATGAACAGGGAAAAAGGATAAAGGATGTGTTAAGCTTGTTCACCCGACGTGGACGAAAACAGCGGAATGGTCAAACCATCCCGCCGCTTTCCCATTTTTAATGCATATTATTTACTGTGCCGCGTGCGCACATCCGCGCTCGAGAGAGCGGCGGATGTTGCCGTCGAGCATTCCGCCGAGATCATCGATGAACGAATCCGGCTCGCCCTTCATGCCGCTGCCGATCCATTCAAGCGTCAGCCCTGCGAGCGCTGCCGTGTAGAAGCGCGCGAGCGCCATGATCTGGCTTTCGCTGACGTTCAGGCCCTCGGCCTCCTTGCGGACGTAAGAAAGCATTGTCGTCAGGATCGTTTTGTGGTAATATCTTGCCAGAATATCGCTGTGGGCGGAGTTGTGCAGGTGCAGGATCATGCGCTTGTTCTCCGCGGCGAAGGATGTGGCGGTCAAAAATGCCTTCTGCCACGATTCATAGCCCTCCACGCGCTCGGAGAGCTTTTCAATCTCCGACTCGAACACGTCCTCGGCCAGCGCGTAGATGTCAGTGTAGTAATAATAAAAAGTGTTCCGCGTGACCTCGCTTCTCTCTGCGATGTCGCGGACGGAGATCTTGTCGAAGGGACGCTCTGCCAGAAGCTCGATGAAGCTGCGGCGGATGGCGTTTTTGGTGCGCAGAGCCATGGGTAGGTTCCTCCCTTTCTCGATTCGCTTTCATTCATTATATCCGATATGGGAAAAACTTGCAAGTGACAAAATCGTGAACATTTAACGAAATCTTTACACTATACTCGCCGCTTCCTGTCGGAAACTTGGTCAGCCTCGCGGGAGTGTGAAAACTTTGTGCGCCTTGCGGACTTTGCCACTTTCCCCGCTTTCATATTCCCGCTATCATCAGACTGTCAAAAACTGAGACAGCGCTCTTTCCCCATGCGAACGAGCAGAAAGGAAGCGAAAGCGATGAAAACCTATTTCACCTCTGAGTCCGTCACGTGCGGACATCCCGATAAAGTCTGCGACCAGATCGCCGACGCGGTGCTCGATGACATCCTTGCCAACGATCCCGACGCACACGTCGCCTGCGAGGTGACGGCCTGCACCGGCGAAGTTCACCTGATGGGCGAGATCACCTCATCCTATGTGCCGGACTATGAAGCCATTGCGCGCAAGGTCATCGCCGAGATCGGCTATACCGTGCCCGCCGTCGGCTTTGACGCCGAAAACATGCGCATCCGCGTCAGCATCCACACCCAGTCGCCGGACATCGCGCGCGGGGTTGACCGCGGCGCGCCGGAGGAAGCCGGCGCGGGCGATCAGGGTATGATGTTCGGCTACGCCTGCTGCGAGACCGACGCGCTGATGCCGCTGCCGATCACGCTTGCGAACCGCCTGACGAGAAAGCTCGAGCAGGTGCGGCGCGAAAAGCTGCTGCCCTATCTTCTGCCGGACGGCAAGGCGCAGGTCAGCGTCGAATACGAGGACGGCAAGCCCAAACGCATTTCCGCCGTCGTCGTCTCCGCGCAGCACAGCGCGGAGGTCGGCATCGACGCGCTGCGCGATGCGATCTTAGAACAGGTCATTTTCCCTGTGCTGCCGCCGGAACTGCTCGACGAGCACACAGAGTATTTCATCAACCCGACGGGACGATTTGTCGTTGGCGGGCCCGCGGGCGACAGCGGCCTTACCGGCCGCAAGATCATCGCCGACACCTATGGCGGCATGGCGCGCCACGGCGGCGGGGCGTTCTCGGGCAAGGACCCGAGCAAGGTCGACCGCACGGGCGCTTACATGGCGCGCTATCTCGCCAAGAACATTGTAGCCGCGGAGCTGGCCGGCCGCTGCGAGATCGAGCTTGCCTATGCCATCGGCCTCGCCGACCCTGTGAGCGTGATGGTCGACACGTTCGGCACGGGGCGCGTGAGCGACGAAAAGATCGCGAGCTGGCTTATGGAGCATATCGACATGCGCCCAGGCAGCATCACGTCACGCTTTGAACTGCGCCGCCCGATCTACCGCCGCGTCTCCTGCGGCGGACACTTCGGCGAAAATGCCGTGGGTCTTCCGTGGGAGTGGACCGACATCGCCGAGGTGCTGCAAAAGGAAATTTTATCATAACATTATCTACGAAGGCGGGGAGGAACAGCATTGAAAAGCAAACGGAGCAGAACCTATCTCGTCAGCGGTCTCACGCTGGCGCTGATCTTTGTTGCCATCATCCTTGTTTTCCGCGACGTGCTGCCCGATATCGTCAAGGACCTGAGTGCTGTGCCGTTCTGGGGTGTGCTGCTCCTGCTCGCACTCGGCTTTGCCTACGAGGCGATGGAATCCGTGCTGTGCCTCGTCATCATCCACCACAAAAAGCCGGACTGCACGTTTATTGACGCGCTGCGCGTGACATTCCTCGGCGTGTTCGGCAATATCGCGACGCTGGGTGCGGGCACGCTGCCGATGCAAAGCTTTTACCTTTACAGGCGAGGCCTGGACGCGGGCAGCGGTCTTGGCATCATGGCGAGCGAATACGTGCTGCACAAGATATCCGTGCTGATCTACGCGACGGTCGCGCTGCTGCTCGGCGGCGACTGGCTGGAGCAGAGCGCCAGCGGCCTTGCACGCTATCTTCTGATCGGCTATGTCATCGGCGCGCTCATCGTGATCGCGCTCACGCTGCTCTACACCTGGGATAAGGTGCTGAAGTTAGTGCTGATGCTGCTCGGCAAGCTCCCGCACACGCCGAAGTGGGACGAACGCCGCGAAAAGTGGGCGAATAGTCTCACCGAGCTCAACCGCGAGGCGAAAAAGGTGCTGCTCGTTCCGTCAATCCGCGTCAAAGGTATCGCCGTGAGCCTTGTGAAGCTCTTCGTGCTCTATTCCATCCCCTATGCCGCGCTGCGGCTCGTGGGCTGCACGGCGCTTAACTTTGCGCAGGCACAGCTGCTCGCCTCGCTGATGCTGCTCATCACAAGCGCGCTGCCGAACGTCGCGGGCGTGGGCCCGATGGAGTTTGCGTTTTTGCTGCTCTTCGCCCCGTGGGCGGACACGGCAATCGCCTCGTCGGCGCTGGTACTTTATCGCGTGGCGACGTATTTCTTCCCGTTCCTTCTGAGCGTGATCGTGTTTCTCCGCGAGGAGAAGAAATCTTTGAAAGGCTTTGATGCGCAAAGCGCTTGAAAATTATGACGGCCTGAGGCCGTCGGGGGGATTCCCGCACCGTGCGGGAGTGCGCTAAAGGGGGATACTCTCTTTCTCGAAAGAGAGTATCCCCCTTAAACCCCCGAGAGAAAGGCAGGGGGCGTTTCGATTTCGCCCCCTGCACCCCCTAACGACCAAAA
>OLOX01001128.1_pt1 | contig 26555 bp, 23 predicted proteins | sample 1672091 | NCBI WGS metagenome assembly OLOX01 (sample SAMEA3136644, study PRJEB25190) | human gut metagenome | reverse complement strand
TTCAAAAGTCGTCTATTTTTTTTCAGCAGCTTACTAACTATCTTAAAATAAATAAATAAAATCTTTTGAGTAAAAGTAAACTTTTTAAATACGTCTTTAAAGCAATTATTTTTTTCTATATATGTATATGTATTAAATCCTTTTAAACTATTTTTCCAACCATTTTTTGCTAATCCTTTAGAATAAACCCTTGAAAAATCAATGACTAATTCATCACCGCACTTTTCCTGGATATTTCTAGCAAACGAATATCTAAATAATTGATTTCCCAATCTTCCTGCCATATCTAAATAAATCATTTTAAACATCTCCTAAATAAAAACTTTTTCGCTTTTCATTCAAATGATTGTAATCATATTCCATTGATTTTTTATAGTTAACACCAGAATTTTGATATAACAATTCCAATGTTAAATTAGTAAGTATCTTCTCTAAGTCAAAAATATTTTTCTTTTTGAAAATCATTTTTTCACTTAACAATTCTGGAATACCACCTGCATTTGAGCCAATAGCAGGCATCCCTAAACTCATCGCTTCTATTAAAGCACGCGGTAGCCCTTCTTGCAAACTAGGCTGGATATATAAATCCATTTTTTTTAAAAATTCAAAAACTCTATCATGTGGTAAAGAACCAACAAAAACAACATTATCATTTATGCATAATTTTTCTGCAAGACTTCTCAATCTTTCTTGGCTTCCATTACCAATCAAATAATACTTATAATTATAGCCTTTCTTTTTCAAATCAGCAATTGCTTTAAAAACATATATATGTCCTTTGTATTTCATTCCAACATTAGCAACAGTTACCAATGATAACTCCTTTAAATTACATTTCGAAATCATTTCTTTTCTTTTTTGTATGACATTATTATCTACATTATTTAGAATAACATCAGAACAACTAACTTGGTTTCCATACGTTGGATATCTTTTTTGTAAAAATTTTTCAGTGACATATAATACATTGTTGCATTTTTTTACAGCCTTTTTAGTTTCAAAATACATGACAGGTGCAATAACTTTACCGATGCAATTTGTATGATTGATGTATCCATCCCAAGGACAAGCCACCATTTCTATTAAATAGCTCTTCTTCTCTTTTTCACATATTTTAGCAGCCATAATTCCTAGAACACTTGGCATTCTTATTATCACTTTGTCAACATCATTTATAACTTTTTTTAATGATTGAGTTATTTTTTTCTTATTTATTATTGCATCAGGTATACTAACATAATCTTCTATCGGCCTAACTTCAACATTATCTCCATTAACTATTTTATATCCGCTAGTAGCGCTATTACTTTTATTTTCTAATTTTACTCTAGTTGTTACAACGACAGAATCAAACATACTCAAATATCGTTCTTTAAAAAAATCATAAGTCAATGTCATGCCATAATAATTATTATCGTTTCTTTTTACTAAAAAAGTATCAAATATAAATGCAATTTTCATATTATTTTTCTCCATTCAAAACCACAGTAAGCTTCTCTATTATTTCTTTTCTGATATCATCAATTTTCTTTGCTAAATTTTTTTCAATTTTTAGTTTATTATCTTTTTGAAGCATCACTTTTTTTCTTAAAGCTTTTAAAGTTAGCTTATCCATTTCTAAAATATAATCATCTAATGATACTGTATGCATAATTCCATTTGTTTTCTTCTCATACGCAATAGCAATGGTTGGAACTTTCATACTTGTAGCAAATATATTTGAATGCATTCTAGTTCCAATAAAATAATCAAAATTACCTATAAGTGCTTTTATTTCTACTGGAGATAAATCATCTCGCATTATAACAAATTTATCCTTACAATCTTCTGATAATTGATTTTTTATTTTTAATGCAACTTCTGCATCATCACCATGTTTTACAATGACTTGGGGCACAAATACAAATGAGCAATTATTTTTTAAAATTTCTGTTTCCATAAATTTTGATAAAACATTAATGTAATTTTCCATTAGTTCTTTTGGATTATTATTATTTGGAAAGTTCCAATTTCTTACAGTAATACCATAAACAACACTACTTTTTTGCTTTAACTCTTGAATATTTTTAAATTTTTTGCTTTTATCCTCTAACATAAATGCCATATCTGGTATTAATGTTATTTTAGATTCATCTAAAATAGATAATAAATAATCATAAGTTATTATTTCTCTAGCAAACACGTGATTCATTTTTTTCAAAACCGAATCAGTAAGAGATTTTACAATTTTATTATGCATTGGTTCAATAGATGTCCCCATTACATACACAGGTTTATTAAATTTAGTATTAATGTACATTTGAAAAACATGCATCAAGCTGTCCAATTTTTTACCGCCCAAAAAGCCACCGCCACAAACTACAATAATATCTGATTCATTTAACACCGAAAATGTTTTATCTTTCTTTATTAAGCTTCTAATATTTAAATTAGAAAAAATATATAAATATATCATCCTAAATAATAATTTTATGATAGCAACTATTTTCCCAATCCTTGTATGTTTGTAAGGATGTGGGTTTAAAACATTACTATATACTCCAACTATGGTTTTATCTTGACAATACCTTTTTGAATCTTCTTCTGGAGTGAAAGATAAAACATTAATTTGAATTTGCTCATCTTTATAAATTTTTTTTAATGCATTTACTGTTCCTAATAAAATTCCGGCATCACCTTTGTTATACCAAGTATACGCATTTGTTATAGTAATTTTTTTCATTTCTCTTCACCACCATTATTATATAGATTTAAGTAATATTCTTCTAATTTCTTTGCTTCTTCTTTAATATTAAAGTTTTTAGCTGTCATTTCTTTAGAAGTATCTATTCTTTTATATTTTTTTACATCATCTAAGATATTATCTGCCCACTCTTTTGGCGTATTATTTAATGACATAAATTTAGTTATATCTAATACCTTAGTTTCTTTAGTCATATCATCAGATAAATAACACAATAACCCCGCAGCTTGAGCCTCTACTCCTACTACTGGTAATCCTTCATACAAGGATGGAAGTAAGAATACATCAAAGGCTTGATATAATTCATTAACATCATTTCTTTGTCCTAAGAATTTAACATTATCATCTAAATTTAATTCTTTAACTTTATTTTTAATATCTTCCATTAAAGGACCTTGCCCCGCAAGTAATAAAATAGAATTATTATTCTTCTTATGAATTTCATCAAATATATCTATTAAAAAATCATGATTCTTTTGAGCGACAAATCTCCCAATATGCCCAATTACTAAAGTATTATCTTTAATACCAAGTTCTTTTCTTTTCTTTTTTCTTAAAGATTCATTATATTTAAACTTATCTAAATCAATAGCATTATTTAGTAAATAAACATTCCCTTTATCATATTCTTTATTACCAAATAACCATCTTCCCGCAAGTTCTGAACAACACATATAATCAGTTGCAAACACTTTGCTAAAAGGTCTTAATACTTGTTTCATTAAATTTTTCTTTTTTTCTTTTTTATTAGTTGTACTATGACTATGGGCAATTCTTATGGGAACTCCAGCACATTTAGCCGCAAATAAGCTAAATACCGATAAAGTATTAATGTTTGAATGAATTATTTTATAATTGCCTTCTTTTAATACTCTTTTTAATGCTTTATGATATTTAAAAAGTTTACTATAAGAAGGTATTATAATAACTTTTCCACCCATTCTTTCAATTTCTTCATAAGGAATATTAGTTGAATCTTCATCACATATAAAATCAAGTTGAACTTTATTTTTATCAATATTTCTATAATAATTTATGGTAACAGCCTCAACGCCACCTCCAATATAGCGACCTATGACGGAGGCAACTCTTATTGGTTCTTCTATGGTTTCCATTACATCTACTTCCTTTACTACATAACATATAAATTAATAAACTTAATAAATAAATCTTTTAATATTATACTAACTATTTATTCAAAGTCAAAGTAAAAATAAATAATTAGTTAAAAAAAGAAACATTTCTTATAACCATTACTATATTACCATATATAGTAAATTGTTTCTATAAGAAATGTTACATAATATTTAATCGAAAACATAAATCAATGAAAGTCATTATTCTTTGTTTTTCCAACTTTCATCCCATTCTTGTACTTTTTTTACTCCTGCATCATAAAGATAAGCCCTTAAATGAGATTCACTTAATTCCTTAATTATAACAAGACAATACCTAGCCACATTAATTTTATCTTCATGGGTATATTTTTCATAAGAGTCAAACTCATCCAAATCATATGCCCCTGTCATTGTATGACTCTCATTATTTAAAAGTATTCTATACAGATAATTACACAAACACTTATTTTTTTCATCTAAATGAGTCCACAATTTTTCCATATTTTCATTATACATGAAAGAGCTAAATTTTTCTAAAACCTTTCTTAAACAGTTACCTATCGTTAAATCAGTAATATCAGACTCTTCATTATTAGCATATTTATAAATATTATTAATCAAAGAATTATACTGATTACGACCGTTTCTCAAATCAGTGACGTTTATTTCAAAGCTTTTTAATTCAAAATTACCAACTGCACTGCCAAAATTTTGAGTTTTGGAGCTATTAGAACTTTTAGGGCTTTTAGAACTTTTAGAATCATATATATCTTTCAAGAGTTTATCAATATTATAAGCTATTTCATAGTTATGGCTAAAAACCAAGAATCTGTTATCAGGATTACCATCAACAAATTTTCTTATATTTTGCTTCAAAAATGAATAAACCCCTACTATATTATCGTGATCAAGACTAGAAATAGGATCATCAAGAATTATAAGATTTTCATCTGTATATACATCTTTGGATTTTCTGCCTTTGCAAATAAATGAAAAGAAATAACATAAAGCAATTACATTTCTCTCACCAGTTGATAATGACTTTAGTTTAACCTTTTTATCATTGCTGTAAACAACATATTTATTATTATTAAAATCGTATTCGTCATTTTTATTATCTAAATCAATTCTTAATCTCTTGGAATCTAAAAAAATGAATGCTAAATCGTTGTTTATTTTATCAATTGCTTCTACTACCTGATTTTGCTTAGCAAATAATTTCTTCTTCTCAGACAACAATTTTTCTTTTTTGGCTGCTTGAGCCTTTAATTCTTCCTCTATTTTATTTTTCTGGTCTGAAAGTTCTAAATAAGCAGAATAATCGCCTTTAATTTGTTGCCAAGATAAATAATTATTATAATTAATCAAATTTTCTTTAATAGTATTCTTGGATTTAATCTTATCATTATAATCATCTATGTTCTTTTTGATTTTTGCAATAATTTTCTGTAATTCTAACGATAAACTCTTAATTATATTAAAATCATAATTTATTACGTCATATATATTATCTAATTTTTCATGTATTTTACCATTTATATTATCAACTTCATAATTAAATTGGAAAGTTAAATCACGTAGCGGATTTATTAATTCATTTGATATAAAACATGGCAATTCAGCATATTCAAATTTTTTGAATAATAATTTTTCGAGTTCAAATGACGTTTCTTTTGTTTCATCAGATAATACACTATCTATGGCATCGATTATAGATTTTTTATAATCATTTTCAATAGTTCTAAAGCAGAAAGGACAATAGTCTATTTCCTCATGCATAGTATCATTTACTTCTTTAATCCATGACATTGATTTGTTTTGTATTACATCGTAAATTTTCTTAGATAATTGTCCATTAACATTTTTTTGAATTTTTCTTTTTAGCAATCCGTCTAATTTTTCGGTATCACTTTCACTAAACTTGAAATTAAAATTATACTCAATAATTTCACCATTATCAGGCATATCTAAATATTCAGTTAAAATAGTATTATACTCGTTTATTGTTATACTAGAATTATGATTTTTAACAATTTTATCCAAAGTATCGTCATTTACACTTGCATTTCTTTGAAAGCCATTTATCATTTTTTGGCGATGAGCCCAACCTGTTTCTGATTTTAATGTTTTTAAAATTTTTTGATAAGTAAAATTGGGATTACTAAGCCCTTTTTCTTCCAAGAACTTTTCTCTTTCTTTTTCTAAATTTGTAATGTTTAATTTGGTAATCCCCCATCAATTGTTGTTTGATTTTCAAACAAATTACCTTCAACTTCAATTTTCACACCATTTTTAAACATATATACTCCTTATTGTCGAATAAAATTTTCAACTTTATCCACTAAATTTTTAGCCCCTACGGGAAGCATTTTTTCATAATCAAATGATTCACTATTAAACCAATCGATAACAATCTCAGAAAATAAAGACTTACTATATAAAAATCCATTATTTTCAAAACCTTGAATTCTACCAGTAATTTTCTTTAAATCTTCACCAATATATTTCTTTACAATTCTATTTAAATATCCACCTAATTTTTTATCTTTGTATTTTTCATATTGTATTTTATCTAAAATATTTGTTGTTTGTTCTTTATAATTTTTATTAATGCCATTTAAAAAATATTTTCTTACTACCTCTTCTGGAAATAAATTTTCTATTTCTCTTACTTCTAATTTATATAACGAAGCACTTAATTCTTCTTTTAATGATTTATAATATTCTGTTTTTTTCTTGGAAGCTTTAGAAGAAGAAATTCCATCATCATCCATAATAATCATTTTATTTTCATTTATGTTATTAGCCTCTAATATAAAGGCTTTATTCTCTTCTGATTTTGTTTCATCTGTAAAATTAATTAATTTTCCGTTAGCACCACCATATGGTACAAAAACATAGTCTAAACCTTCTATATATTTTCTAGTATTAGAATTCTTATTTTTAGCATTTAAAAGTAATCTTATATATAAAGCATCATATTTACCTTCTACCCAGATAATTTTATTTGCAATTTGAACACTACTTGGTTGAGCCCCTAATTCTTTTAAAATTGATACCTTTTTACTATCAAAAGTAGAAATGTTTATTTTATTATTTTCTTTTTTACATAAATAAACACTAAAATTATTAGTTATTTCGCTGCTAATATCAATAATATGATTAGAGTGCGTTGTAAAAAAGAAATAACAATTTTTTAAATTATCATAGGTGGCTATTGTTTGCATAAACAATCTTTGAAATCCAGGATGGAAATTCAGTTCTGGTTCTTCAATAAAATAAATACTATACCTTGTTTTATCTCTATTAAGAAAAACATCATATAATAATATTATTAATGAAGATATACCGTCCCCTACTTGATATATTGGAAAATCTTCTTCATCATCAATATTAATCATTATTTCAAATCTATTTTCACTTGGAATTATTGACACAGGCTTTCCTTCAAAAAAGTAGTTACTTAAAAATTTTTCAAAATCATCTACATTTCTTCTAGATTCTTTACTACCAAGCTTTCTTTTTTTAAAATCGCTATAAATATTTAACCCTGTTATGATATCTATTGCTGAATTCAAATTATATTCGCTCTTTATTCTATCTGCAAAAAGATCGTTTCCAGTGATTCTTGATCCTGCGTGTACTGAAGGATTTCTAATACTGCGCATAATAGGAATATATTTTCTTTCTGGATTTCTAAAAATTTTTAATATTTCACTATCTTTAGCAGGTTCATCTATAATATTTCTTATAGCAATATCATTTTTAATGATATCATCGTCCGACATATTTTCTATTAAATTAATTACTTCTAACTTAAAGTCGCTAATTATTGTCTCCTCAAGCCCGCTTGCATTAATTATCAATTTTTTACTATAGTCATCCTCTGTGGAACTTTTATCAAATTTAATATAAGAATTAAGCTCATTGCTCCCTCCTTTTAATTTGTCAAAATTTTCAAAACTGTAAGCCTTTAAATTCTGACTAGTGGCAGCAGTACAGTCTGTTGCCATCTTTGCGGCATCAAACGCATTTATCTGAGCAATTATTTCAAAAAAATTTATCTTAGTATCTCTAAGGATGCTAATATTTAAAAAATTTTTAATACCATTATAATCTGCAATTTTATTAAGATTTTCTATCAACAATTGTTTTATATTTTCAGTAGATACTACATAAGCCGTTTTATTTAAAACACTTCTCATAAAATAGCTCTTACCACTATTGTTTCGACCTATTAGTATATTTATCTTATTTAGTGGCATTAAAAATCTATATTCAGTTCCAAATATTTCGGAAATGTCTTCATTAAAAACAATCCACATAATCTACACATTCCTTTCTAAAACTTTATTTAAAATCTTACCACAAGTTAAGGCATCAGTATACACTCTATGCTCTTCTCCATTTCTAACCCCTAAATACTCTGCAATAGTACTTTGATGATGATCTATAGTAGGAAACATATGAGATATCTTTAATGTATCTAAATATCTTATATGACCACTATCCCCCAATCTTTCTAAGGTATTTTTTAAAAAACGCATATCAAAAATAGCATTATATGCTACTAAGATAATATTTTCTTTTAAGACTTTTTTTTAATTCTACTAACTTAGGATAAATATCTATTTCTAAATGAGCATTTTCTAACATTTCTTCACTTATCTTATTAACCTTATAAGCATGATAAGAATTTTTAACATCAGTTTTAACTAAAGAATTAAAATACTCAGTTTCTTTATTATTTATAAATAAAACTGCTCCTAGTTCTATTATTCTATCTTTATAAGGACTAAACCCAGTTGTTTCCGTATCAAAAGAAATAAACTTCTTATTTAATTTCCCTACTACTTTTTTAAATAATTCCACTTCTTCTATTACTACTTTACCCATTATAAAAGCCTTTCTTAAGAGGTATTATATTATTTCTTAAACTTTAAGTCAAAAAAATTCTACTTTCCATAAAAAACCTATACCACAATATTAATTTATATGATACAATAACTTTGCTTTAAGTTAATTAGTGTAGTTTGGGGAGTGTTATTATGAATAGTGAAGCAACATTAGAAAGTACTAATTCTTTTTCTATTAGAAAGACATTATATTTTATAATTAAAAGATTATTTGATATAGTTTGTTCTTTAATAGGATGCATATTCTTATTACCTATAGCCCTTATCGTTAAAATATCCTATGTTTTAAATAAAGATTATGCACCCATCTTCTTTAGTCAAGATAGAATTGGTAAGAATGGTAAAACTTTTAAATTTTATAAATTTAGAAGTATGGTAGTAGATGCTGATGAAGTATTAAAAGAAATATTAAAAAATGATAAAGAGGCTAGAAAAGAATATAAATTAAATAAGAAATTTAAAAATGATCCAAGAATTACTAAAATGGGTAAAATTCTTAGAATAACTTCTTTAGATGAATTACCTCAGTTAATAAATGTCTTAAAAGGTGATATGTCTTTAATTGGTAATAGACCATACTTACCAAGAGAAAAAGAAGATATTGGACAATATTTTGATACAATAGTTAAAACTAAACCTGGTCTTACTGGTTATTGGCAAGTAAATGGTAGAAGTAATACTACTTTTGAAGAAAGATTAAAACTAGAAGAATATTATTCTAATCATGCTAGTCTTAAGATGGATATTAAAATATTATTTAAAACTGTATATGTAGTGCTATTCCATAAGGGAGCAGAATAAAAAATAACGCTAAGTATAACTTTGCGTTATTTTTTATTCTGCTTCAAAATCATCAGACATTAACCCATTATCAAGATTTATAATATCAAAATTTATAGTTTTACACTTATAAATTGATGCTACTATTATTTGATGATGAAAAAAATCCCGCTTTAAAATTTCCATCATTGCTTCCGTTGATTCTTCTGACAATTCACTAGTACGTGGAGAATCAATAATTATAGGTAGAACAATATTGAATTTTTCCTCAACCGCTTTGATATAAGATAATTTAAATACATACGACATCTGAGCCATCACTCTGCCACTTAATCCTTTCAATTTATTAGTTAAAACAAAACGAGGCTCATTATTTTTAATATATTTTTCAATTCCCAATTCTTTGGCATATTTATTAATTATTTCATAAAAATTATACAATTGTTGATTATTAAATGTCAATTTTTCTTTTATCTGATTGTTGATTGAATTTCTTTTGTTATTTAATTGCTTTAATATTTTATCCAATTGACTAATGTCGGCAATACCCAATTTTTCAATATATTCTTGCATTTCTTCTAATATATCGTGCGTAGCAAATAGCGAATTTTTTTGATTGATATTTAATACTACTTTTTCTAATTGCTTTTTAAGTTTCTCTTCCTCTATTTTATAATCGTTTAACTTTAGCTTCAAAATACTTTGATTTCTATCAAACCCTACTAACTCTTTTTTTGTCAAAGGAAATATTTCTCCATTATGTCTAATCATTAAACCGTAATTTTCTATCATATCTGAAAAACCACTATTGGTTTTTATTATTTTTTCAAGTTCTCTTCGCTTATTTTTTACAGATTTCAATTCTATATCTAATTCATTTTGTTCCTGTAGTAACGAATTCATATTTAGTGTCTCATATTTAGGCAAATAAACATTATCATCGTCATCATATTCAGAATTTATATCTAATACATTTTTAAAATAGCGATATTTTTTTATTTCATTATTTATTACTTTCTTATCTAAAATTAAACTGTCAATATTAATGTTAGAAATACCTGCAATAAATTCCTCAATATTAAACCTAATATTTCCAATGATTTTGCCTCTGTTTAGCAAAGTCCATCCCTTTTCCTGGTCAATATAATAGACTGCTAATAAGTTGTTCAAAATAGTAATATTATCTATTTTAAAAATAATGGAATGTAATTCATTTTCTTGTCCTGGTAAAATATAACTATTTATTGTATCATCGCAATTTATTTGAACAATATTTGCCTTTCTATAAATGATTATTTCTTTATCTAAATTTAAAACTTTCAACTCAAATTCAAAATTTTCAAAATCACCTATTCCCTCGGTTGCTGGTATCTGATATCCAAGAGCATATAATATAAATCTTAAAAGAGTTGTTTTACCTTTAGAATTTTGTTGACTATAAATCATATTTTTATCACTAAATCGATAAACATATGATTTATCCGTTTTATCTTTTACTTTTAAACTTAATATTTTCATAAAGCAGCCTCCTTTTCTATTCTACTAATTATACTATTTTTCTTTAAAATAACATAACTAAGCATTTGAGAAATGTATAAATCTAATCGTTTTTTCTCTTCTATTTCATTTTCATTTTGCAAAGTTTCATTAAAGAAAATATTATATAAAGCAACTTTTTCTTCTTTTACAAAATCAATTATTGTCATCATCCTATCTTTAGATTTTTTATTATAAAGTGAAAGAACTTTAGTATAATTTTCATAAGATGATGCTTTTCTATCTATATAATTTTGATATTTTCTATAAGCTTCATCATAATCTAATTCACTTATTCCAATATCTATATATTGTTCTAAAAGACTTGAATTTTCAACTTCTATTAAAATTATCCAATTGCAAAATTCTTCTTTACTTATTTCTATTTTAGGATTAGTAGCACTATTATTTAAGAATTTTCCCTCACAATAATCAATTATATCTCTATGTCTATTAGCAAGATTTTCGCCCATTTTTGTTAAAGTGATTTTGGCTACCTCATATATAAAATTATGTCTTTCTTCAGGAAAATCGCCAAAAAAAGGTATTTTTAATATTACTAATTTATCTCTATTAATATTGTAAATTTCACCATTATCAATATTATTAGCAATTTGTTTATCAATTTTTGCTTGAGATTTTGGTGACAACTCGCCGTACTTAACAGTTACTATACGATTATTTTCAAACTCTTTAGTTGTGGTGTTTAAGGGATTAATTAGATTAGAAGCATAAAATAAGCATTCAACATTTTTATTATCAGCTTCAGCTAAACTTTCTAAAGCCTCTCTTAGTTTTGTGCTATTATTTTTATTATCATATATATTAGTAGCAGTAGATTTGGCTTGAATCATATATTTATTTTCATTCATTAATGTTACTTCAACATCCTGCTTTTTGCCTTCAACTCTAATACTCTTTATGTTTTTTAAATAATTAAACATAAAATAAATTGCAACATTTATTTGAAATTGAAAGCCAAAATTAGTAGGAGTAGCATTTCTATCTGGCATAGACATTTTTATACCTCCACAAAAAGGATATTGCGAACAAAAAACTATAAAATAATATCAATAATAAATTGTAATTATTATATTGTATTTTATTAAGTAAATTTATTTTAATAATTAAATTCATATACCCTCCACTTATTATTTTTATATTTATGTTATTTAGCCATTATTTAAACCATTAAATAGCAATCTAACCCAATATCATCATGTCAAATGCATCCACTGGTTATACTTTAACATAAAAACTCATTTTTGAGCTAACAAAATTATATATTTAAAGCAATATTCGTTAAATTAAGATTTTTGCAGTTTTATCAGTATTTCAATTCAACTCAAGCAAATTATATATATTATCATTTATAGCAAATCTACTATAAAAGACATAATAGCATTACTTTTTTTATCTATAAGCATTTTATGTAATTATCATGATTTTCAAAATATTTCATTTACAATTTCTTATACTTTTTCTGAGCAAAACCAACCTTTTTAGAAAATTAAGCAATATATACATTCTTTAACTAACACAAATGCAATAATTTCTAAATCACTAAAATTTTCAACTAGCCTACCATGCAATTTTATATTTTTTCTATTGAAAAAAATTGTTGATAAAATTTTATTTTTAACCTTAGAAACATCAAAATATTATAAAGTATTTTATCTCCCAATTTGTATATCATTCAACTCTTTAGATGCCATAAACTCCTTAATTTCTAAGTATTCTTTTAATTCTCGAGTTAAATTCGTTATTAATTCTGGAATATCTTTATTATAATTATTTAACATTTTATCCATTTTTTTACGATACTTTTTTATAATTTCATTATCTATTACATTTTTATTATTATTAGCAATATTGTCTCTGCAGTTTTCAATAATAGCATCAACAATATCATTATCATACCTATGATGGTTATTATCCAAGTCATCAATTTGCTCTAAAATTTTCTCATTGTTTTTAAAACAATTATAATTATTTAATAATTTATAAACATAATCTCTATAAGTATTTAAGACATTCATATTAAGTTTTTCTGTTCTAGTAATTAAATCATTTATATTTTTCTTGCATTTAAAAAATTTGTCATAATATTCAAATTGATTATACTTGCATAAATTAGCATCATCAATTTCTTTTAAATCACTAAGAAAATACATTTTATCTCTATACAAGTATATATTAGAACTTAATTTATCAAGTTCTACAATTGCACGTTCATACTCATTAGCAGCTACCATCAATTGTACATTTCTAAAAACGTCATCTGCTCTAAAATATCTCAATAGTTCAATTATTACTTCAGTTATTTTTTCCAACTCAGTCATTTTGTTTTGATACTTACTATTTCGTATATTTTCTTCATGCTGTTGTTTTATCTGTTCCCTGGAAGATTTACCCGTAAAATATATTGTCAAAAATGTAGCTACTAGTGAACAAAAGCCAATAGATATATCCAACCAATTATACGCACCAAAATGTATTATGTTTTTGTTAAGGCTTTTAATTATTAATGAAACAAAAGTTACAATACTTGGAAAATGTAAAAACATAAACATTCCAATTACTATTAAAAAACATATTATTAATATCCGTAACAATTTTGAATTACTTTTATTTTTTTTCAAATCCAATCACATCCTCACTAAAAAATTTTGAACGACTAGCACAAAGTAACTAACCATTATCGTACTTTTCAATTAGTTCTAATAATTCTAGACTCGTAGAAATATCATATCCATTTGATATGCTTTTTAAAAACTCAACCTTATCAATGCTGCTTTTGATTAATTCACGATGAGTCCTCTCATGTTTGTAAAAAATATCTAATAGCTCAAGACTATTCCTTAAATATAAAATATATTGCTTCAATTCATCACAATTTAAATCAAATTTAACATTTTCCGATGTTATATCGAATTCATTATTTTTTATGGCATATCTAGTATTAATTAATAAATTTTTTCCAAATATATTCTCTGCATATTTTATAAAGTTTTCAATTCCATCTATAGCTATTTTTAAAGTACTAATTTCTAAGTATTTATTATATCTACTCTTTATATTATCAAGTAACTTTGTCAAATCATGTAAATTATCAATTTTTAAAGTTTTTGGAGTTGATTCCATAAAATAAAATTCTCCATAAATTTTCTTTAAAAAATTTTCTAAATATTGAACAACTAAATTCATTAAAGGTATATAAACAACATTTAAATTATTTGAATACAAAAGATTATGGATTGCTTTCTCATATTGAAACTCGTATAATCTAAATTCTGCTGAAATATCTTTTTTCTTCATATCTTACATCCCATATATTTATTTTACTTATTAAGTGCCAAACATCAAAGTATACAAAAATTTAAGCTTCATAGTCAACAAAAAACTTTTTAAATTTTCTAATAATATTGCACTACAAAACAATCAGTAATATTTCACCTGATTTAAACTTACTATTAAATAATTAAATAATAACTTACTACCATTTTTTTTCAATTAAAACTCATTAGTTATACTCTATCACATAATCACTCGTTTGTACCATATATTTGCTTTAAAATAGTCATATTTTTATAAAAATCACACTTTTACAAGCATTTTAATCATTTTCATCACACTTTTGCAGACTTTTTTGGTCTTTTCATCACACTTTTGTAAATTTATTAATTTTATCAAGCACTAAAATATTATTACCAACATAATCAGTAAATGCTTTGATGGTGGTCTCGAACCAATTAAAACCCCTTAATAAAAGAACTAATCTTTCTTTAAGACTAGTCCCTTATCTTCAGGCTTATTTTCTTGTTTAATAATTTGTTTATAAATAATATCTTTATAACTTATAAAAGCATCTTTACCAATAAATACATACTTACCATCTTTAGTATAAAACTTAGGAATAACCACATAATTATATTGTTCAAATCTTGAATTCATATGATAAGCTAAAATTATGCCATCATTTTCATATAAAGCAATATATACAGAATATCCATTAAAACGTGTATAATTAGAATCAAACTCATCATCTAAATCTTTAATGGGCTCTATTCTTTGAAACTGATAGCCAACATATGTAGCACTCTTTAAAAACTCTTCTAAACTAATAAACTCTTTATTAACATCATCGATACTTTTATATCTTTTAACAAAGTCATCACAAGTAAGTACATACCCACTATCTTCTTTTAAATGCCAAAACTTACTTAATCCACCTAAATAAATAGAATTATTTCCCTTATCTTCATCTTTTTTAATATAAATATTACTCACCATAAAACTCACTTTCCAACAAGTAATTATTATACTATATTTCTTTCTATCTTGTAAGTTCTATTTTCACATTTATAGCACATTATATAAGACAATTTCATTAATTAGCTATATATCTAATTCTTCTTCTATTCGTTTCTTTTTCTTATCTAGCATTCTTAGAACAAATGCATCATAGTCTTCCTTTGGATAACAATTTTTTTTATGAGTTGTTGATGTTCCAAAATATTTAGATAAGCCCTTAAAAACACCATCCACCAATGAATTTTCACTAGTAGTGTAAGTTAATTCGGAATATAATATTTTTAACTGTTCTAAATGTTTTCCTAAAGATAAGTTCATATTTCTAGGAATTTTAGTTTCTCTTATTTTTCTTGCTACTAACTTATCAATATCATAATTATTAGCTTTTTCACTTTCAGTTCCTTTTCTTATAAAGATATCACCATCTTTTATCTTTTCACCATCTTTACAACAAACATATGGTAAATTAAGTGGTTTATCTTCAACAATTAGAATTTGAAATTTTTTACCTATCATTTTATCATATTCAGAATTATCATAAGAGAAATCTTTTATATAATAACTCAAAGGCGCAGGTAAATATCCCTTTACTTCATTTCTTAAATTAGCAGCATCCTTAAATTTATCTAAACCACTTATATCAAAAGTTCCATCTTCATTTTGCGTAACTCCAAACACAATACAACCGCCACCAGAATTTGCCATTGCCAATATATGCCTTGCTTCCTTTTCTTTATCTGGCCACTCTTTTTTAAAGTCCAAATAATCTTCTTCTCCCAAATGATTTTGTAATAAAACTCTAAAATTTTCCCTAGTAGGATTCGTTAAAATTTCATATAATTCATCTTTATTTAACAATTGCATAGCTCATACCTCCCATATCTATTAATTTTCACCAATAGTATAACACTTCAAAAACAACTTTTCAAAAACTACTTATAAATTTGTAGATATCTTTTTTTCATATATTCCTACACTATCTAAGTCAATATTACTCCTTTAAACTATATACTCCACTACTTTTATAAACAACTCTTGCAACTATCCTATCCCCATCTTTTATAATATAATCTTTTCCCTCTAATATTACATAGTAATTCTTATCTTTAAACTTCTTAAAAATACTATCTAAACTATATATTTGTCCTTTATAAAAGCATATCTTATATTTAAAATTCTTATCATACCCAGGATAGATACTATCTAAATCTTCTAAGTATTCCTTATTCATAAAATTCATATTACTTCTTAAATTAATATATTTATTAACTATATTATATCTTTCTTCATAATCCATAAGTTTTAAAAATAAATATCCTACTTCACTTATAAAGTATTTACATTTATACTTCTTTTCTTGTAAACTATTTAATTCTATTATCATTTTTTTATCATATAAGTAAGTAAAATCTTCCTTATTTATTTTAATATCTTTACATAAATAACCACTCGTATTATTAATTATAATCTGTTGCATAAACATCACATCATCATTTTAATATATATTACTTTTTTAGCAAGTTACTATTTTTCTTATTTAGTTATCCCATTTCTTCTAAATTATCTATTTATACTTACTAAACTTTATCTTTTACTCATATTAAAGTTTTAAAAAAAAAATATTACTAGCAAAAGCAATATCTTTTTATCTTTATTAACTTACTTTAATTCCATAACTTATTAGGATATTCACCATTATCAGTTAAATCTTTTAGAGCCTTCTTTACAGTATCGGCATCTTCTCTATAAGTAACACCATACCATATGCTTGATGTATCTAATACTTTAACAGTTATATCTTTTTTAGCTATATGTTCGCAAACAACATCAGGTATTAAGAACTCACCTTCATTTAAATTATCTTTATGTTTATAAAAATATTCTTTAATATCTTTATTTAGAATATCAAAAATATCTTTAGTAAATAAGAACATGTTCATTGATACTAAAGTATCATTACTTACCTTAAATGATGCCTCATTATTTAAAGGACTAGCCGTAATAACATTATCTACTTCTTCTACTTTTGATTCTACTAAGCTTGTTAAGTAGCCATTACTTGATGAACACACCCCACGTTTAACTGCCCCGTTAGCTGTTAAGGTATTAGCAGCCCTGTAACCTACCATTCCGAAGTTTGGTCCCGTAATTCCACTTTTTAAGAATGAAGCAGCCTTCATATAAGCATCTCTACCATAGAAATCATCAGCATTAATAATAGCAAAGTTGCCACTTACAACATCTTGACAACAATAAATTGCATGTGCTGTGCCCCAAGGTTTAACTCTGTCATTATCTAAATATTCTTCTGGTATATTATCCATATCTTGGTAAACATAACTTACCTCGATTTTACCTTCTACTCTTTTACCAATTGTTTCTTTAAAAACTTCTGCATTTTCTCTTTTGATAATGAATACTACCTTATCAAAGCCAGCTTTTATCGCATCATAAATTGAATAATCGATAATAAATTCGCCATTTGGTCCCATTGGTTCAATTTGTTTTAAGCCACCGAATCTTGAACCCATTCCAGCAGCCATAATTACTAATTCCATCTTAATTTACCTTTCTTATTCCCTTAAAATTCTTCATGATTTTTTTTATTCCAAAGCGACTACTAAAAGCCACCGTATAAAAAGTATTATCCATAGCAACGATTGTTCCTCTACCATATAAAGAATGCATTAAATGGTCGCCAACTTTAAACTCTAAAGACTCACCATCATTGTTATAGAAACTACTCTTACTTGAGAAAGTTGGAATCTTACCAACATTTTTACTTCTTAAATGCTCAAGTCCCATACTCTTAACTTTAACATCTAGTAAATCCTTATCAATTTCTTTAATAAAACGTGATGGTGGATTTACTTGTTCACGACCATAAAGGATACGACTATGGGCATTAGTTAAGTATAAAACTTTACGTGCTCTTGTTATACCAACATAACACAAACGACGTTCTTCTTCAATCTCGGCATCACTGCCAAAAGAGTTTTGGTGAGGAAAAATTCCTTCTTCCATCCCACATAAGAAGACACAATCAAATTCTAAACCCTTAGCACTATGAATAGTCATTAAAGTAACTGCATCTTTTTCTTCTTTATGTTCACTAATATCGGCTACTAAAGATATTTCTTCTAGAAAATCACTTAAGTTAACTGATCCTGTTCTTTCTTCAAACGAAGCCGTAACCGATTTAAATTCCTCTAAGTTATCTAATCTTAAATCATTTTCCAAAGATTTCTCACTAGTAAGACTTTCCTTCATTCCACTCTTATCAATAACATAATCAATAAATTCTGTTAAAGATAAATTATCTTGAGCTTTAATCATATCTAAGATTAAATCTTTAAAAGCAAGTTCTTTACCCTTACTAATAGCATCAAACATACTACTACCTAGTCTTGTAGCCTCATTACTTAAATTTTCTATAGCTTTTTCGCCTATACCTCTTTTAGGTTCATTAATTACTCTTCTTAAAGCAATATCATCATTTTGATTATTAATAAGTTTTAAATAACTTAATAAATCTTTAATTTCTTTTCTTTGATAGAAGTAATAAGCTCCAACAACATTATAAGGTATATTTTCTTTTAAGAATACCTCTTCTAATAAACGAGACTGTCCATTAGTACGATACAATATTCCAATATCTTTATAATCATACCCCTGATTATATAGTTTCTTTATCTCATCGATAATAGTTAAAGCTTCCATCTTACCATTTTCACAAGTAATATACTGAGTCTTAACTCCATCCCCAATAGTACCTTTTAAATTCAATTCTTTACGTTCTTTATTATTTCTAATAACACAGTTTGCACATTCTAAAATATTATTCGTACTACGATAATTACTTTCTAAAGTAACAACATAGGCATCTTTATAATCTTTTTCAAAATTTAATATATTTCTAAAATTAGCATTTCTAAATCCATAAATAGACTGATTAGCATCCCCAACTACAAAAAGATTACGATATTTACTAGCAAGCAACTTATTAAATTGATATTGTACTTCATTAGTATCCTGATACTCATCTACTAAAATATATTTAAACTTTTCTTGATACTTATCTAAAATTTCTGGATACTTTTTAAATAACTCTACTGGTAATACTAACAAATCATCAAAATCTACCGAATTATTTTTATGTATTAATTCTTGATAAGTTTGATATATATCTAAAACTCTTTTTTCAGATACTGTATTAAATAAATTATCTATTTCTCTAGAACTTAAATTTTCATTTTTAATAAAACTAATTCTATTACGAACATAAGAAGGTGCAAGTTCCTTAGGATCTATTTCCTTATTTTTCATAATTCTTTTAATTAAACTTAAGACATCATCACTATCTAAAATAGTAAAATTAGACTCTAACCCACATTCCTTACTATTTTCTCTTAAAATTCTCACTCCTAAGGAATGAAAAGTACCAAGAAAAGCATAATTACCTGGTACTAAAGTTTCCACTCTTTCTTTCATTTCTTTAGCGGCTTTATTAGTAAAAGTTATAGCAAGTATATTATAAGAAGGAATACCATTATCAATTAGATAGGCTATCCTCGTTGTTAAAACTCTTGTTTTTCCTGAACCAGCTCCTGCTAAGACAAGACATGGTCCGTTAAGATGCATCACGGCTTTTTTCTGTTCATCATTTAGTGTGTTTAAGTAATCCATATATAATAATCGCCTCTAGATTTTATTATACCAAAGCTTACCCTTAAAGCCAAGAAAAAGCAGGCATTTTAACTACTAAATATATAAATAAATACCAGAAAAAAACGATTATAGATATTCTACAATCGCTACATTCTTTCTTAATTTATCAATTAAATCATTTTGATCATATTTATTAAATATTTCTGTAAAACTACTATTATCCATTAGAAACATTCCATAATAACTATTAAATATTTCTTTATAGTTTTCTACTCCTAAATCTTTTAAATAATCTAAATTAGCACTTACTAACTTTTCTTCTAAATCTAACTCTTTTTTAATAGCAGGTGTAACATTATCATTTAACCAATCTATTTCTGAATTACTAAATCCATAATTTTTTAAATATTGCATAAATCCTCCTACAAGCTTTCTAAGACATTTTTAGCATCTTCTATACTCTTTGTTGAATTATAGAATAAACTAGCTATTAAAATATCTTTATCAGCTTCATCAGTCGTATTATTTATTAAAGTTATTAAGTTTCTCTTAGTATTTTGATATGAGAAAGATAAACCATCAATTATATAAGTATTACCCTTACATACACAAATACTTTCTAATTTTTGTTCTAATCTTGTATATTCATCAAACTTACTAGCATCACTTAATTTTATATTAAAAATATCATTTAAATTAGTATCCAAAATATCTATAAGTTTACTATCTACTACCTTACTTAAATCACTAGTTAATTTATTTATATCTTTATCAATAGGTACTTCTTTTTCTACTAACTCTTCTAAAATATCTTGTCTAAACACATAACTATTATACGTTAAAACATTATTTTTTTCTTCTGTATAAGGTATATTATATTCATTACAGAATAAAATACGTTTTAAAATACTATAAACATCTAAACTTAGGGCATTAACATCATAAGTTAATAAGTCACTTTGATTATTTTCTAAAATTAAATCTATTCTTCTTACTAACTCTGTTGGTTCTAGAGTTAAAGGATTAAATGCTATACGACCATTAGGCATTTTTAAATCTATCTTATAATCTTCTAAAGTCTTTAAATTCTTTTTCATATCTTCATTACTTATAAGACATAAAACAGCACCACTTTTTTGTAATTCAGCATCACTAGGCTTATAACCAAATTCATGTAGACTTACAACATTGTCTAAATAATTTTCTACACCATTTTTATAAGCAACTAAAGGAATATTTGTAAGTTCTATATTTCTATCACTAGCTAATTCTTTTATGCTATCATAATCAATCTTACTTGTATCAAAAGGTTTAATTAAAGCAATATCAGAAGCACTCTTCTTTAATTTTTCTAAAACTTTTGTATCGAAATTGGCATCTTCAACTAAATTTGCATCATTATTTTCTGCAATTTCTTTTTCATTAGTTTCTTCTTCTTTGATTTCTTTAGTATTTTCTGTATCAGAACTATTTGTATTTAAAGAACCAAATATATCATTCATCTTACTTTGTAATTCATCAAAAGAAATAATTCCCTCTTCACTATCTTTTGGCTCTGCTTCTTTTATTTCTTCTTTAGTTTCCGTATCATCTTCAAATAGATTCTTTAATTCTTCAAAAGATATAGGAGTTTCGTCTTCTAATTTTTTTTGATAGTCTTCTTCTTTTTCTTCATCTACGGTTTTAGCCTCATCGCAAGTTTTATCATCAGCTTCTTCTTCAACTATTTCTTTTTCTTTGGTATTATCATTAAAATCAAACATATCTGGTCCAAAACTACTAAAGAAATTATCATTATCATCTTCTAAAACTGGTTTTTCTTCTGTCTTTGTATCAGTTTCTTTAGCTTCTTCAGAACTTTCTTTCTTAGTTTCTTTATCTTCGTCTAAATCCACTTCTTTTAAAGCTTCAACGATATTATCTAAATCAACATATGTTTCATTATCATCTAACACATCAGCATCAAATTTAAAGTTTTTAAAATATGGCATTAACTCATCTTCAGGGAACATAATAAGTTTAGCAGCTGTATAAGCTTCATCTTTACTGAAATCCAAATTTTTTAAAATTTCTGTTACTTCATTACGAGTTCGAATGCAACTACCACTACTAGCTTCTTTAATTAAATCAGATAAAACTTTTTGATCTTCTAAAGCTTTATCTAGCTTTTCTTGATAGATATTAACATCATTATTAGCCGATATAAGTTTTTCTTCATCTTCTTTAATAGCACTCTCTAAATCATTAATATCATTATTACGAATTTCAATTTGAAGTGGTAATTGATTAGTTAATTTATTTAAATCTTTATCAACATCAATATTTAATTTTAAAACACTAGTAATAAGTTTTAAATCAGTATCTTTTAAACTATTAAATGCTTCTAAAAGAATATCATCAAAGTCCAATTGTTCATTTAATGTTTTCCAGTCTTCATATGCTCCATATCTTAGTGCTAATACTTTTTTCTTTTTTTAATGCGGTATTAGTATTATCATCTATTTTTTTATGTAAATCTACTAAAATAGTTGACTCTGGTTTTAATAGATTTTCAATCTTTTTTAATATACTTTGATTATTTTTCATCACACTAACTCTCCTATTTTCTTTTCTATTATATCAAAACTACTACTTAAAGTAAATTATTTTCCCTAAAACTTCCCCTATTTATTTTTTTATAGCAATTCCTAAATGGTGATATGCTTTTTCCGTTGCTATACGTCCTCTTTGACTTCTTTTAACAAATCCCTCTTGTAACAAAAAAGGTTCTACTACTTCTTCAACTGTTGTTACTTCTTCACCAATTGAAGTGGCAATAGTTCCAGCACCAACTGGTCCCCCATTAAACTTTGTAATTAAGGCATCTAAATATTCTAAATCTAGTGAATCTAAGCCATATTCATCAATTTTTAATCTATTTAAAGCTTTTTTAGTGGTTTCTAAACTTATAGTCTTATCTCCAGCAACTAAGGTAAAATCACGTACCCTTTTAAATAAACGGTTGGCAATACGTGGTGTTTTACGACTTCTCTTAGCAAGTTCCATTGCTGCCATTTCATCAATAGGCATTTTTAAAACTTTAGATGTTCTAATAATTATTTGTTTTAATTCTTCGTCCGTATAATAATTTAATTTAGAAACAATACCAAAACGGTCACGTAAAGGACTAGAAATATTACCAGCTCTTGTTGTTGCTCCTACTAAGGTAAACGGTGGCAAATCTATTTTTATATTTCTTGTATTGCCATCTTGGCCAACTACAATATCTAACTCAAAATCTTCCATAGCAGGATATAAAATTTCTTCGATAAATCTTGGCATGCGGTGAATTTCATCAATAAACAAAACATCGCCTTCTTCTAAATTTGATAAAATGGCAGCTAAATCGCCTGGTTTTTCAATCGAAGGACCTGAAGCTGTTTTAATATTTACCCCTAGTTCATTAGCAATTATATGAGCAAGAGTTGTCTTTCCAAGTCCTGGAGGTCCATAAAGTAAAACATGGTCTAAAACTTCATTACGCATCTTACAAGCTTTAATAAACACTTTTAAATTTTCTTTAATCTCTTCTTGTCCAACATAATCATCTAAAGTTTCTGGTCTAATATTTTTATCAAACTCATCCTCTTTTAAATTAACATTGTATATATCATTATCATCTAGCATTATTCCACTTCCTTATTATGTTATATATCTCTTGAAAATTTTTTGCTCTTAATCCCTTATATTCTTTATTATACCAATTATCAATTAAAATAGTCTTAATACCATAATTATTTACATCTTCTATTTGTATAACGGCATCATCAATAAATACATCGATTCCTAAACTTTTACAAGCTTCACCCTTTTTAGATAGCCCAATATAACAATCAGTAAACTTAAAGCCTTTACTAATTAGATCATTTTTTGTAATGCTTAAAATATCTAACTTTTCATCTTTCTTTCTTCTCGTTAAAAAGTATATCTCATATCCCTCATTATATAACTTTTCTAAATAATATAAGGCATCCCCTTTAGGTTTAGCTTTTAAATATAACTTATTCTTTCGAAAATAATTAAAGAAAGCTTTTTTTTCTTCACTAGTCCAATAAAATCTTTCATGAAAATCATACTTGCTTTTATCTTGATAACCCTTATTTTCTAAAAAATACTTATCAAAATATCTAGCAGCTTCCTCAATTATATCAAAGGTATTCATTACTGTATCATCTATATCAATCCCTATTTTCATCTTTTACCTACTCATTAATAATTTTAATGCTTCCTTAATTTGACTTTCTAATTCTTTAGTAGCATCCACTTTAGGTAATATAGCCTTAATATCTGCCTTTTTATATCCTAATGATTCTAATACACTTACTAATTCATCTAAATCATTAACAGCAAATAAATCTTGATGGTCAGCAAGTTTTCCTTTTAAATCTAAAATAATTTGTCTTGCTAATTTATCTCCTACCTTAGGAAATTTTGTTAAGTAAACTAAATTTTCTCTTTCAATAGCCTCTATTACATCATTAGTATTACCAGTAGATACCATAGGTATAGCCATTTTAGGTCCAAGTCCCTTAACATTTATTAATCTTAAAAACAAATTCTTTTCTTCTCTTTTTTTAAATCCATAAAGAGTATACTCATCTTCTCTAATATAGTTATATAAATAAATAGTATATTCTAGATTTTCTCTATATACATAAGGATTACCAACATATACTTGATAACCTATACCATTATTTTCTATAACTACATAGTTACTACCTATTTCTTTTATTATTCCCGTTATATAGTTTAACATACTTAATACTTCCTTTTCTTTCTCATATTATCAACCACAAATGCCTTTGTCAAGCCAATATAGAAATTTTTAAACAGTATTTAAAGTGCATTCTAAATTTAGTTACTTAGGGTAATTTATTCTTAAAGCTTGATTAGAAAAGACCTTTTCTATCTTACATAGTAAAGGTCTAAAAAAGCTTCAATTGTTTTGGCATCTGTACTTCCACTAAAAGTATGAACAACATTACCATTTTCAATTATATAAGTAATTGGTGTTCCTGTTACAACTAAATAGTTACCAATATTTTCTGTTTTATCTAAATTACTTATATTTACCTCATAAGCACTAATGCCTAGATTACCTAAAGCACTTTTTAACTCTGGTAAAAATTCTTCACAATAACCACAACCAGTTTTAGTAACTACTAAAATACTTCTTTTACTAGTTTGAAATAATTTAGTAAAGTCCTTATATTTTAACTCTGTTAATATACCATCCGTATTTGGTAAGGTATCTAAAGTAACTTTAATATCTAATTCTTTTACTGGTACTTTATCTACTTGCGATGCATGTGAAGTTGTCTCTTCTAAATTAGTTGTAACTTTATTAACATCTTTATTACTTAATAAATAATAAACCGTAAATATTGCAAGCCCAACCGCTACTAATGTTAAAATACTTACTAAAATTGCTTGCACACTTTTATTCATATCTTTATACTTCTCCTTTTACTTTTAAAGATTTAAATACCTTTTTCCATAAGTCCTTACTTGAATAATTTAAAATACCAACTTTATAAACTCTAATACCATATTTAAACAAAACAATACAACTTATAAATAAAACAAGTGCTGATATTCCAAGATCAACTAAACTAGTCTCACCTAAAATATAAGTTATAGGAGCCACCATAGAAGATAAGAAAGGAATATAACTAATTACTTTAATAAATAAAGAACCTTTAAATGCTGAGGCCATTATTCCTATATAATACCCCAACATTAGGATAATCATTAAAGGAGTTTGTAATTGTTGAAAATCTTCCGTTGATGTTGTCATCGATGCTAAAACTCCTGCTAAAGTGGCATAAATAAAGAATGATAATAAGAAGATTATAATTAAGATTGGTGCTCCATTTATAAGTAAATTTAGAGTACCACTAGCCTTTAAAGAAGTAAATAAATTGCCAATAATATTAGACTCACCAACTCCTGTACCAATACCACCATGAATTAAAATTCCAATTCCACTATATAAAAATAGTAATAAAGATTGCAAAATAACAAATATTGTCGAACTAGCTATTTTACTTAAGAAATGCACCTTCGCAGGAACATTAGAAATAATTATTTCCATACCTCTTGTAGTTTTCTCATCATTAATTTCTGCTCCAATCATTTGTACTAATAAAACAATTAACATGAAAAATGGTACCAAGAAAACTATTAAACTCATATTAGTCGCATCTTCACTAGCCGTAATCTCTTTTTCATTAGTAATAACTCTATTAATACTAATAGGACTAGTAATCTTAGCCAGTTCCTCACTACTTAAGCCATTATAATTTAAAGCAACACTGCTTTTCATTCCCGTTAAGCTACTACTTAATAAATTATAAGTAACGGTATCTATTTTATTATAAGAAATAATATCAGCTTTTAAATACTCTATTTCATCATAACTAATATTAACAATAATATCAT
>OLOX01001122.1_pt1 | contig 26600 bp, 29 predicted proteins | sample 1672091 | NCBI WGS metagenome assembly OLOX01 (sample SAMEA3136644, study PRJEB25190) | human gut metagenome | reverse complement strand
AGCCATAAACTCATTTTTAGGAAGGCAGTCAAAAATCACATATTCAAGGCAAGACTTATCTATATCTTTACTATTTGCAATTCCTGTACCTATTTGAAAGTTTTCGCTGTCTGATTTACCGTCTGTATTTTTACGAATAAGTTCACCGTCAAATACAAGGTCAGGAAGATTGAATTTCTGAATATCGGAAATTATATGGTCAAGACCTGTAAATTCTTTACCTGAACGACTATATAGCCTACCATTATAATAAACACATCTTGTTCCGTTCATTTTTTGACTTATGTAAATATATTCATCACCTTTAAGCTTAACCTTATCAATAGGAGTGCCAAGTTGCACATCAAACACAGGAATAAATCCTTTACCATATATACTATTTACTGTCTTAGCATCTATACCAAGCTTCAGAGACTTCGTTACAAGCTGTCTATAATATTCCTTATATTCTTCAGGCTGTAAACTGATAAAACCCTGTACAATAGCAATATCTGCATCTTTTCCCGTGTTATTGGTTTCAAGATAAATCATCAAATCTTGCCAAGTCTGAATTGGAGTTGTATCATACTTAACTGATTTATTAAGCTTTTTGGTGCTGATTCCTGTTATCACAAACGGATTTAAAAGCCATTTTAATGTATCAGTAAATAAAATGTTTCTTTTATTAACTTTCAGAATTTCAATCTTTTCAGTTTTTTTGCTTGTTGACTGGAGCTGATTGAATATTTTGAATACGTTAATCATTTCATTCATTTGTGGAATCTCCTTTCAGTTCTTCATCGTAAACATCAAAATCAAAAATAAGATGCTTTCTACTTGCAATATAATCACACAGATGAACACATTTCTGAATGTCTGTTTCGGGAGTAGGAAGTATATCATCTGAATATTTTGATGTATTCCACTTACCCATATGAGAAGCCACTGCGTCAGAAATTGTCAATACTCTTGTACCAAAATAAAGGTCTAAGGCATTAGTCATACAGTTCATATCATTCTTATTAACATATTCTGCGTATTTTTCTAAAATAAAGTATTTCATAAGTATAGGATGATTGAAAACTGTATGATCTTCCCACATACCACACTTTAGCCCATCATGAAGAATGAGTGCCGATGTTACAATATCTTTATCGACATCATTGAAATTATAAAAATCTGCCCTAAATAAATCCTGTGCCATTGCAACAGCAGCTTTAGTGTGTCTGATAAGTCCTCCTTCTCCTATTGTATATGACGGATGATACTTACCACTCGTACTTGCACCAATATGTCTAAAATAATCTGGAAGGTCATCAAGAACAAAAGCTGTGAAATCTTTAATTTTACTATCCTTGATAAAACTTAATTCTCTTGTAAAATTTTCTGAATTTGTCATATTCATTCTCCTTCAATTAATAAATTATATAACCAAGTTTGACGTGTAAAATTTTCTTTTTTCTTAATTGCTCTACCGAATGTGTTTAAATCACTAAGCAAATAACATCTTTCTTTTGCTCTTGTAATTGCTACATATAGTAAATTTGAATTAAGCATAAATGTATGTGAATTTGGTGCAAAAACAATAACAATTCTTGCTTGACCACCTTGACTCTTATGAATCGAAATTGCATAAGCCAATTTAATGTTGGAAAACTTATCTTTTGGAATATAAATTTTATAATCATCAAAATCAACTATAATGCCATTATAAGTAATGTCTGAAATAATTCCTATATCTCCATTTGGAATAAGTGTTGTTATATCTTCTTCAGCATTATAATAGTCAGCGTGATTTTCTTGATATATAAATGACTGATAATCATTTTTACATTGAATAATAGGATCGCCTATTCTATATTCAACATCTCCAAAAGAAGTTTTCTTTGTAACGTTAGTATTTATCACTGATTGGATTTGATTGTTTATTTTTTCTGTACCATAATCACCTTTGTTTTGAGCTACTACAATTAGAATATCCTTTAAGGGAATATTGTTATCTAAGAGTTTTTTATACATTTTTATAATGTAATCGACTGCTCGTTCAGGTGCAATAGGAATGTAAGTACAGCCTTTATCTTCTCCAACCGTCTGAGTACCTGTTACATTCTGAAAAGTTAATTTACTTTCTCTTATATCCGTGGCTACTGTACTCAATCCACCCTTTCCATAACGGAATACTTTTGAAAGCCACACCGTTGGAACAATATTACTATTTAAAATATCGTGTAATACATTTCCACAAGATACTGATGGTATTTGAGCATTATCTCCTATGATTAAAAGTTTTGTCCTACTGAAATCAATAGATTCAAGTAAATGTTTAAATAAAAACACATCTACCATAGAAGTTTCATCAAGAATAACAATATCTTGAGGTAACTTATTCTTTTCATTGTAACACCATTCATTAGGTGGCATAAATCCTAATCCTCTATGAATAGTGCTTGCCATATGATTGGTATATTTCTGCAATACCTTTGCAGCTCTGCCAGTTGGAGCAAGCAAAATTGCAGTCAAATTATTATCATAAAGCATATTCATTAATGCCAATACTGAAAAACTTTTACCACTGCCTGCAAATCCCTGTAAGACAGTTATAGTATTTTCACATACAGATTTCATAGTTTGCATTTGTTCATCTGTGAGTAACGAATTGTTTATAACGCGATATTTCTCTATATCTACATTCCATTTGCGATTAACCTTTAAAGCATTTTTAAGTGTATCAGCAATATATTTTTCTGTTTCAAATGTATTTGTTTTAGAGATTCTACCCTGTTTCTTATCAAATATTATAGTATCAGATGAATTGATTGCATCTGCAAGTTTATCCTTTGCTTCAAGGGCATAAGTCAAACATTCTTTTTGAAACTGTTTGATACTCATATAAGTATTTCCGTTATTTTCATTTTCATCAAGAACATAAAAGCAACAAGCTTTCATTCTTTCGACAGATGTTAGAAGATCAAATTTAAAATCTATAATTGGCTTCTCTCCATTTTTTACACGTTCTTTAGATAATTCATCTATTCGGAGCAAGAGTGCATCTGCTGTTTTAAACCCTATACCTCCTAATTTACATAGACACTCATAAGGTTTAGTATGAAGATTTTCTTTAATTTTTTCAATAGATGAATAGGTGTCATATAATTTCTTTATGATAGAAAAACTAAATACTCCTGAAAATTCATCTACTAATTCTGCAAGTTTAAAATTTTCAATTACCTTTTTCTTTATCTTGGCAAAGGTAACTTCTTTTATGCCTTTAGTTTTATTCAAATCAATATCATTAAGACGATTATTCATTATTCTGTCTATAATATCGGGATATACAGCAAGCAGTGTGCTTGCTTGCTGATAAGTTAATATCTCCTGCAAAAAAGCCCTGCTGTTTTCAAGAGTTACTGGCTTTTCGCTTCTGATATTTATAACTTTATATCCTATACCATATTTATCTTTTTCTTCATCTGCTTTTATGATATATTCACAGTCAAGATTAAGTTCTTGTATATCTCCTTTTATTGTAACTGTTCCATATTTAGAGACTGCAATATTAGGATATTTAAAACTGTCTATAGTACAACCATAGATTTTAAAATTTTCAGAATTATAAAGACATCTTATTGGGATTGCTTTAAATTCTTTTATTTTAGTTAATTTTTCAGAACTTCCCAATGTATCATCACCTTTTCTTTTTCATTTGTTTTTACCCATTTGCCATCAATTAATTTGCTTTTATATTTATCATCAAACCAAATATTAAGAATGCTGTTTTCTCTAAATGGTATTGAAGCATATTCATTTGCAGATATTACCTTTGATTTCATAGTTATGCCTGTTTTTAGATGATAAAGCATAACATAAGGCTTGCATTTGTCCTTATAGACTTTCATTTCAAGAACATAATACAAACTCTCTGGAGCTTTGGGATTGGCATAATCTATGTATCCAAGTATTTCCTTTTGATATTGAATAGTTTTTATGAGAGAATTTTTTATGTTAGACAAAGAATCCCAATACTCATATAATGCTGTATCATAATCAAATTCTCTATATTGCTTTTCAGTTTCCTTAGAATGATTTTTTATTATTTCAGCTATTTCAAAATAGACAGAATTTTTACTAAACTGTGTTCTTTCATATAAACTGTCAGTCATTTCAATAAACCTGAGTATTCTTTCATTGTTGCCAAAATCAGAGAAATAATTGATTTTTGCCAAGATTTCAATATGACCTTTATTTATAACAGATGATTTTTTTAATGCTTTCCATATATCATAGAAATTATCAAATTTCATTTGACCTATTGTATATAGTTCATCTGCTACCTTTTGGCTCAATCCTTTAATTGATAACAATGAGGGATAGATACAATGATTGTTCTGATCTGCTTTAAATCGTCTATTATCCTCTCCAAACTTATATTTCCCCTCTTCAATCTTAAAGCCTTCACGCATTTCTTGTTTCAGCAACATTACTTTATCTTTGTTTCCTTTATCAGAATAATGTTGCAAAAGAACTTCGTAAAACTCATAGGGATAATGGGCTTTAAGATAAGCACAGTAAAGAGAATCCAATGCCATACAATAAGCATGAGCTGAATTAAATCCATATCCGCAAGAATCTGAAATAATTTGCCATACTTTATTGCTCATCTCTATAGCAGTATTTTCATCAACCTTATCATCTGCAATAATTCTTGCCTTAAATCCATCTATAAACCTGCTTTTTAAAGGTTTAACCTTTTCAGGATGCTTTTTTGCGATAGCTTTGATAATTCCATAACATTCATCAAGAGGAAATCCAGCATAGTTTAATGTATTCATTGTCTGTTCCTGATAAAGAATAAACGATTGTGGAAATTCAGGTGTCTGCAAAATATTATCAAATGCCTTAATTCCATATTCAAAATGCTCTCTTGTTTCAAATTTTGAATACATTGATTTAAAAGCTGGACGTATCGCTGCAATAAAAGCTGCTAACTCAGATATATTCTGAGGCTTGAATTTCATTGCTTTTTTAGTAGTAGATTGTTTTTCACACTGATTTATTCCAATCGTCAAGCCCGATGAATAAATATTCCATACCTTTTCATCATTTTTTACAAGTTCGGTAAGTTCATTTACAGTATGATGTTTAATGCCTATTCTTTTGTAAAGATTATTTATTAACAAAACCACATCTACTTTAAGCAGGTCATTTTTGAGAAATTTATATTTTTCAGCTATTGCACCATCAATTACAGTAGTTATATATTCTTTCTTTGTAGTATCACTTTTACACTTTATAAGTCCTACTTCAGAACGAATATCTCCTTGATATAATAAATATGCACAGGGTGCTTTCTTTTTATCTGAAATAATTCCCCAATATTTTTTGCTTTGGTCAAGATAGTTATGATAATTTTTATCTACATAATCATAAATATCAATCATATCCTTATCTTCATCGTCAGCATTTTTATATGCTTCTTCATAATCTCCAATTTGCTTGGAAATGTTATTTGCTAATTCAGCTTCCATATTCATTGCTCTTGAATACATCTTAAAAGCAGCTTTCTTTTTCAAAGTTCCAAAAGCAATCATAGGGTATGCGTGACCTTTACCGAGAATTTCTTCTTGCGCTTCTGCAAATATTTCAGGATTGCCACAGTTCAGATCAAGATCGGGAAGTGATCTCGTTTCAAGAATACGGCTTTCAGAAATAAATCTTTCAGGATAAAGTTTTATAGGAGACTTAAATCTATCTACTTTACTGAATCCACAAAGAGTATTTGTAAAATAGCCAACTCCAGAACCTCTTCCCGTATCTGTAATAAGTCCACCCTTTTCAATAGCTCTTTTTACTATCTGATAATCTATCAAAGGATAGTCCACCATTTTTGTTTTTTTATAAACATCAACTTCTTGCTGAACGCTTGTGATATACTTTTTCTTTTCTTCAACCGAAAAATCTTTTATATATTCTTTAAGTTTTGAAGCAATAAGTTTTGTATAAAGTTTGTTGCGTTCTTCTTGTGTTTTATTTGGATATATTGTAGGTAACTTTATATCATCAGTTAAAATTATATCATCAAAAGTTAGACAAATATCAGTATTATCCATAGCAGTTTGAATTTCTTCTTTGGTAAAAACACCTTGTTCAAGAAATCTCTGCATTATTGTATTGTCATCAGGATAATCCATATACCAGCCTTCTTCATCCTCATAAAAGACTTTATTGGCTTCAAGCAGATTTTGTCTATCTTCTGACTGTTCAGGATAGATATAATGACTATCAAGCCCCACAATCATTTGAATATCATTGTTATAAGCAATTTTCTTTATCTTTTTATTTAAGGCAATTTGTTGTGGTGTATTATGATATTGAATTTCAAGCATTAAATTATTCTGAAAGTGTTCTTTTAATTTTAATACAATTTCTTCAATGTCATCATACTTCCAAAAGGCTATACAAGCTGTTGTAATAAACACATCATTAGATGGTAAAGAAAAGAGTAAATCTAAATCAAGGCGAGGTCTAAAATAATATCCTGTTTCATTGGCTTCAGATAGAACTTCGTTAATTGCTCTTCTGCCATTTTCATTTTTAGCAAGAATAATTATATGACAATTTGTCTTATCTTTTTCAGCCCTATCTTTTACCCAATACGCTTCTGCACCAAATACAAACTTTAAATTGTATTTTTTTGCAAGTTCAAATGTTTGATAATAATATCCTTGCCAACCGTGTTCAACACTTGATATTATTTTATGACCTACTTCTACTGCTCTTTTTGCATAATCTTCATTCATTACTGCACTATCTGCAATATAAATATTGCTATAAGAAGAATGTCTATGATAGTTCTGCAATTTATTCACCGCCTAAATCTTTTAATAACTCAGATATCTCATCATCTTCGTTATGGGTTTCGGTATTAAACATTTCCTTTGATTCAAGATATTCATTAAAAGGCTTATGCACTTCTCTTGAATACCCTGAAAGCACTGCTAAATAATATTCATTTTTTTCATTTACTTCACTCCAGAAGATATGGTCATCTTGTGTATCTTCATATTCCACGGTTTTCTCTTTAATTTCATTTATAATCTTAATTATATCTGCTTTAAGAGAATCAATATTCTCCTGTTCTAAAGGAAGATATACATAACAATCACTAATGATTATCTTTTCTTTTACGTCATCAGGAAGATTATCAATAGAATTACAAAGGACAATATCATCAATATAATCATCAGGATTATATCCTAACTTCTTTAACCACATTTTAGCAATACTGGAAAGTTTACTGCCAATTTGATTTCTTTCAATTTGACGTTCTTTCCAAGTTCCGTTTGCTTGTAAATACTTAACATTTACATATTTTAAGAATAAATATCTGATTGAAATATGGTCAAGAGGAATATTAATTTTCTGCCTTATTCCCTCTGCATATAAATATAACTGTCCACTTTCCTTTTCAAGTTTCTCTCCCTTATAAATTGTAGATGTCTTATAGTCAGTAATTATTATTCTTTTTTCACCATTTTCATCTTTATAAACTCCACAATTATCTATATATCCCTGAAATATAATATCATCAGTAATTTTGATTGTACAAAACATTTCAAGAAGCATATTCAAGTTTGTTGGTTTTGTATGATTTCTAAAGAAATGCCTTATACAGTTCTCATATTTATCAGCAATAACAGAATTTTTATCTTCATCATTTCTATCATATTTATATTCAGCAATATTCATAGTCATAAGACTATCTTCATATTCTTCTATCATTTGATTCTGGTGAATAGAACCATTATAATACTTTTCAATAATATCATGGCAATATCCACCGCTTACAGCGTAAATAGAATCTCGCCTATCTTCCTTTACATTCTTTATGTATTTAAGAAAATAAGAATAATGGTCAATCTTATATAAATTATATCTTGACCAAGACCACATAAATGGAACTTTATATTTCTTGCATATTGAATTTAATTCTGCTTTTGTTTTTCTTTCAGCCATTTCAGTAACTCCTTATGTTCTGTTTCATCATACTTAATTTTATATTTCAGCATAAATTCATATTGTTTATTAGGACGATCAGCAGGACTTTCTTTTTTATCTAAAATTCCCCACTTATCATAAATATAATAAACGTTTCTTATGTCATAGAATTTTTCACATTCTTTTCGGACTTCATTTTGGCTAACATCTTTATCAAAAGCAATTATAATATCAACATTTAGTCCAATAAGAATTTTGACTTGTTCATCAGATAATGTATGTGAGCCTATTGATACGCCTGTACCATCTTTTCGGCTATATCGTTTTAAAGTTGATTTTTCGCTCTCAAATACTACTACATATCTTTTTTCTTGAATTGTTTGATAATTTCCATAAAGCCCATAAATGTTCATTCCTTTTGAAAAAGGCTTTATTCCAAAATACTTTGGTATGTCCAAATCATCATAATTTGGAATTGTTGTCCTGCCAACTATTCCAACATATTGATTCTCACTTCCACACCAATAATGCCACGGAATAATAATTCGCTTTTTATCATATGAATATCCGATATTGAATTTCTTACAAGCGAAAGGCATTATACCTTCTCTTACCCAAGTTATATATGGAAGATTGGTGTATTCTTTTAAAATGCTATCATCATAAATTTCAATATCTTTATTTACAACGCAATAAGTTCTTTTTACTTTCTTAAAGACATCAAGAACGTCTGTGATTTTCTGCTTTTGTTTTTCTTTTTTATAATTATAATCTAAATTAAGATATTCGTGAATCATTCTATTTGCTTTACCAAATGAAATATTATTTAACTTCATTATAAGAACAAATATATCTCCGACAAAACTTAAATCAGATGAATTAACTGCTGTAAATAAATTGTCTTTTTTTACTGTTACCGCAGTTGGATTTGTCTTATCGGGCAAAGCTGCACGATATTCAGAATGATATTCTTTAATATCGTGACAGCCTACCTTTTCTAAGACAAGCGAAATTTTGTTATTTTTTATTATATATTCCTTTAATTCGTTTGCATTCACAAAATTTCACTCCTATTAGAAGTCTTGTGTTACATAAGTAATACCAACTTCCTTCATAATATTTCTTGACATATCGTGTTCAACAACAATCTGGAACTGATTTGCTGAACCTTCACGATTTTTTACAATAAAGATTATCTGATAATGCTTATCTGGATTAAGTTGAACTGGTATTTTACTTTTACCATTCTTACCTTCAAGACGGAAAACCTTTAGTGGATTCTTACCTCCCGATTTTTCATCATCAAACAAATCTCTTATCATTATATTGGTGCTTGCAACATCGGTTATATTCTTTGCTATACCTGTATTATCTTGTGTATAATATCTTTGCTTTGCTGAACCTTTCGCAAGCTGAAATGTAATTAAAATATGTACATCTTTATTAGCTTCTTTAATGGTATCTTGAATATCTACCATTGCCTGAGACATCGCCATTGCATTAGCCGAGCTTTCAAAGACTTTACTTCCTGCATCAGCCTTAAAAGTATCAAGCATAAAATACTTAACACCCATTCCAGCGTATTTTTTTATTATTTTAATTGCTGAATCGGTCTTATATCTTTGGAAAGGAATAATTGTAATAGTATGATTTTGAGAAATTTCCTTTATCCATCCAGTACATTTTTTTAGCAAAATCCATATATCATCTGAATACTTACCATTACGAAGTACAAATTTCTGCAAATCTTCTTTAAAAATATTATTTGCACACCAAATAATCATTTCTCTCTGCCATTTGCTAAGACCATCCTCGTTTACCATTATTACAATCTTTTCGTTATTTTCAATAATACTTGGTAAAGTAGAACTTCTTGCAAAAGTGGACTTACCTACATTTGAAAGACCACCTACAAGAGTTATATTTCCATGTAGCTGACCTCCTGTTTCGGCTGTAAGCATTGGCATATTATGATATGGTAAACCTACTGCCTGCCCTTCATTCAAATCGTCAAGTAATTCATCAATCTTATAATCAAGAGAATAACTATTGACATCTCCATTAATGTTTACAAATGTATGATTAAGAAAAGTTTCAAGTTCTGAATAAATTTCATCTGCTGACATATCAGAATAATCAGACAATTTATCAGACACTGGAAAACCGTATTTAATTAATCGTAATACAACATTCCACTTATTAAGGTCTTGAATGTATCCATCAATATTATTTACCTTAACATAACTTGTGGCATCAACAATTTTTTGCCAACCGCCATATTCGTCATATTTTTCTTTTAATTTATCGTGCTTTTCAAGATAAAACCCTACTGTTATTTCATCAAGCGATGGTTTCTTTTCTTTGACAACTATATCGTGTGCAATCTGATAATATACCTTCCACGCATTTTCAGAAATATCTTCAAGTTTTACTTCATAATCAAACAGCAATTCGGGGTTTTTATAAAAAATTGAAACAATATTTGCTTCACACGACAATTTATATTCTTTAACCCTTTTGGCTACTTTTAATTGTTCTTCTTGAAAAGGCGTAAGTTTAGTTTTTTCCTTACCACAGCTCATTAAACTTATCCTTTGCTTCTGTTGTTTCTGACTTATATTCTGCTTTATCATTTGTATGGCTTTCAAAAGAAAGTTTATTTATTTCCTGTGTAGCCTTTTCACGTTCTTTCATCTTGATAACGACATTATTTATTTCTTGTTCAATAAACATCATAATCAGATTTATTTTATGTCGTTCATCAGTGATCTTAGCAGAATTGTTGTAAAAATAATTCTTTATTTTAGGACTACACAATTTACTTGCTATAAGAATTTGCTCATATGTATAAGAAGCATTGGGGTTTTGACGTTTATTTGATATAAAATTTCCTTCTGCAAGTCCTTTAAATCTCAATGCAAGAAACTTTGGAAATTTCATATCAGAAGAATAACCAAGTAATTCATACTTAGCATAATCACATAACATATGCCAATCATTTTTTTCTTTTTCAGTCATCAATTCACCGCCTGTACCAAACCTGTACCAAATAAGAGGACAGAACTAATTCCTCTGCCCTCTGTCTAAACTCAATACGACTTTTACCTCAGAGACTTTGTAAGATCAAGAAGTTCCTTGAGTACGTCTGGGTCTTCTGCTGTCATATTCTTTACATTCAGATTATTTTCCTTGATAAAGGTGTTAATCTGCTTAATAGCACTTGTGTTTTTATTATCAGTAATTGACTTCATAATTGATTTCCATTCAATAACAATAGCTTCTGCTTTATCGTCCTTATCAATCATATCCTCAGTTGACTTATCAAGATCATTACGATAAGAAGTCTTAAGGGTATCAAGCTTGGAAATACCATCAAAGAAATCCTTCCACATATCATAACAAGGATTTTCGATAACGCTGCCTACCTTAGTAACTCCTGTTCTATCCTTAATTACTTCTGCATAATAAGTACAACCATCGTCATCCTTGTTCTTCTTTTTAAAGAAGCGAAGCACAACATCATAGTCAAAACCTACACTCTTATGCATATCAGGCTTATATCCGATTACCTTTTCGCCCTTATCATCCTTAATTTCTACCTGCTGTGCAATAGAAACAATGTGCATACCCTTTGATGAAAGGTCAATCTTTGCCTGCTGGAACTTCATATTGATAAGCTTAATTCTGCCCCACTGTTTAACAGAAATACCAGCATCATCAATATCTCCACCCTTGCGTCTCGCTCTGCGTTCTTCTACTTCAAGAGCTGAAATCTGCATAGTAGAATAAAACTTTGTTTCAGAGTCGATTGAAAGAGTGCTGATTTTGCCTTCATACTCACCATCAAGAAAAGCATCAAGGTCTTCTTCGAGAGTATCAAGGTCGGATGTGTTATCTACAAGCTTTAAATTATTATATGTCTTACCATTATTAAGGGTAATAGCTTTGCCTTCATAAAAGCCAATACCTGCCTCACTGTCAATGCAAGCTACATTAGGGAAAGTCAACTGAAACCATGACTTTCCAGAGCCTGTTTCACCATATGCGAGGAACTTGCCACCTATTTTATTTGCTTTCGCTTCTCTAAATCCCATATTATGTACCTACCTTTCTCAAATTACGCAAGATCGTTAAGAAGATTAAGAAGATCATCATCCTCATCTTCAGTATCAGTTGTTACGCCTGTATCATCTGTTGTTTCTTCTGCTTCTGCATCATCAAGATTAAGGGTTGCAAGATATGCTTCAAAGAACGAAAGATCATTAGGTTTATATTTCTTAGTATCACGAGATGCTGTAGGCTTTCTTGTTTCTCCTTCTCCAACATATGTAATAGCAGGCTTTGTAATAATCATTCTCTTTTCTTTGCTTGTATTTCCAACAGCACACTTAGCAAGTGCTTCTTCCTCAGTATAAAGATCAAGTTCAATAAGTTCCTTAATATCATCAGGAATATCATCTGCTGTAATATTAACTATTGAACCTCCTTCAACAAGATTACCTTCGACAGTAATTTCAATTATCTCATTCTTCTTTGCCTTGTAAAGCTTTGCAATTTGTCTTGCCGTCAGTTCGGGATTTTCATTTATTTCAAGTTCATATGTAACAGGGATTGTAAAATTCTGCTTGACCTCTATCTTTTTACCGTTAATCTTTGGCTTACCGATATAATCAATAACATATGCAGAAACAGGAATTGTATTCTTTGTCTTATCAGGCTTTCCAATGCTTCCATCATCAAGAAGAATTGTTTGTGTAAATGTTGCCTTATACTTATCAGGCTCGCACTTAGAAAGAACAAAACTTGTTATCTTCTTCTTAATATAAACTCTTTCGCCATCAGTTTCATATATGATATTTCCCTTAACATTTACAACTGTTTCATCTGTAAGATGTTCATTAAGATATTCAACAGCATCATAAGCAGTAATAAAGCTCTTATAAAATGTATTACCCTTTTCATCCTTTTCAATACCAACAGTAATAAAATCACCTCTTGCTATTGTTTCAAGAATATCCTTATCATTTCTATCTTCCCAATCAATAGTAAATTTATTATCATAATCGTCAACAGTCTTATTATTTTCATCCTGCTTAACACCATGAACATTAATCTTATTTTCTTTATTTGGGAAATATCCACTTGACATTTCTACAAATACTATATTTCCATTTCCACAGTCAATGCCAATATTCATTATATTGGAAGTCCAACCACTATCATATGTATGGTCAAGATCAAAAGTATAATCATTTACCTTTGCTTTGCCAATAAGATTAAAAGTTGCCTTACCCTTTTTAAGTGCAGTAGTGTTCTTTTCTGCCATAAATTCAAAATCCTTTCAATATGTATAATTTAATAATTTTAACGCTTATATTATTATTTACTCACAATTTTAAAATTCAATAAAATCTTGGTTTAGTTGCGTTCTGTCTCTCGCCCTATAACCCATAACTCAATTCCCTCCTCGGTAAAATATGGGTGTCATTATTGTATAGCCACAATCTTCGCAAGAGTAATAATATTCATCACTACTATTCTTAATGTGAGAAGAACTTACAAATTTATAATGACCGCCACATTCAGAACAAATGCCGTTATTATATTCTTCTTCGGACTGATTTGTTTCAATCATTCCACAAATGATACCTAATGCTATCGGAATAATAAAGAAAAACAAAATAACGTTTATAATCTCCTTTATTAGTTCTTTAGCATTACCCATAAATTCTATTTATTCCATATTCAACAGCACACTGGTGTTCTATCTTACAACCTCTTGCCGTATCCCAACCAAAGCAGAAATAAGCAACGTCAGCATCTGCAAGAAGTTCAACAGCCTTAGAAAGATACTTTAAAGGAATACTCCCACCTGTTGGGTTATAGTCCTCAAAATAACTATCAATAATCTCAACTTCTCTGTTAGGGAAAATCTTCTTGACCTTATCAATAGCAAGATTTCTTTCTGTAAGAATTTCTTCCTCTGTCTTATCTCTCATTACCTGAGAAATAAATACCTTAATTGGCTTTGTCTCAGCCATTTTGACCACTCCTTTTACAAAATAAAAATATCTATATAAACGTCCTTTCGGACGGAATTAAGATGAAATCTATATAAACAGCTTAGAGCTGATTAATAATATTTAATAATCTGATGATTCAAATAAATCACCAATCATATCAGGATTGTTTGTTTTATTTCCCATTATTTCAAAATGCCTACACATTTTAGGATTAAGATAATATAATTCATCACGATTAAGCAATACAAAACATTTCTCACTGCTCTCATATGTCACAACACCTTTTATATCACAATATGAAGAATTACTCATTCCATATAGTATGTCTCCTTCTTGAATCTTTATATTATAAGTATCATAACATTTTGTAAGATTATTGACTTTTTCATTGCTTTGTTTTTTATATCTATATCTATATCTATCTCTATTTACAGACCTAAACATCATAAGCAACATTTCTGAGATAGGACGTTCTCGATCGAAGCGTTTAGCCTTTTTAATAATTTTCATTACTTCATTATCATCGAGTATCATAACACCAATTTTATAAGGAATTTCATCTTTAACTTTTTCATAAACTTGATTGAGCATAACATAGTAATTATAATCGCCAATAAAATTATGCCCATTCTTAGAATAAAAATCCTCTACAGATGATTTTATTTCATAACAATAAAAATCACCTTTTTCTATTCCCGAAATAGTGTTATTTACGGGGACAAATCGCATATAATCCACTCTGATTTGATTAAGTGTTCCATAGTCAAATGTAACTTCTTTAGACCAATAAATACGAGGGTCATTCTTAGGATTTATGTAATGTTCTAATGCTTTAAATAAAAGTTGTGTTATCTCTTTTCTATCAGACACATTTTCACCTCCCACCACAAAACATTTCTTTTATTGTATTATGCATTTTCCATCATAAATTTCTCTCGGTTAAGAATTTCACAAGCTTTTTCTGCCGCTTCTTCGGTGAAATAAACAACTAAATAACTATACGTATAACACTGTACGTATATAAAACGCTTACTTACATTGTCATAAACCACAACCCATTTACATTCATCTTCATCCCCCCAATTAGGAAAATAATCAGGACACAACAGCTCGTGAAGCTGCATTAATTTATTTTGAACTTTGAGAACGTTGTTACTATACCATTCGAGATGTTTTTGTGTTTTGTTATTTAATTGATATACATTGTTGAAATCCATTCTCTGTTTTTCTACTAACGCATCTTCCAAATATGTATTACAAACACAGCCAAACGAATCAATGTAGTTATACGCTTCATAATGCTTAGGTATCCATATAGTTTCATTCTTTTCAGCAAGTTCAACCTTGAGCTTTTCAATTTCTTCCGTCATTGCTTTACAGTTGGCTTCAAGTTCTGCAATTCTTTCTTCTGGTGTCATTATTAATTACCTCCGTTTAAAATGAAATATTTTCAGGATTATAAATTTGCTGAAGTTTATAGAAAACATCACAGCTTTCTATTAAAGCTCTACTATAATCATTATGATAAGTAGTTAAAATCACCTTACAGCCATCATAAAAAGGTACAATTCGCTTACATTTCCAAAGTTTTTTATTGTCATCATATTTTATTTTAAACCAATGACCGTTTTTATCGAAAGGACTATTAAGTGTTCTTACAGCATATTCAATATCTTCGTCATCTTCATTATTTGTGTTGCTACTCATTTTAATTATTTTTAGGGTGTCATCTAATTCAAAATGAGTCCAATCACTATCAATATGAATATCAATCTCTATCATTTATTCACTTCCTTATTTATTATTCTTTATTCCTTTCAAAAGTCTATATTGTCTTTCAGAGCAATAACCACCCTTATACAAACGTTCTAAATTAATTGTATTGCGTAATACTTTAGTCTGAAAAAGATACCACGGAACAAATGTTAAACGTTCTAAAAGTTGCTTTGTCTTCATTTATTATCACCTACACAAAATCAGAATTTTATTATGTCATTTTACAATATTTTTTTCATAATGTGAAAGATAAGTTCTTGCATACCAAATAGATACAACACAAATACCTTCGTTAGAAAATAACACATACTCATTTGGTTTATTATCTTTCAGCCAGTTAAATATTTTAATATATAACATTCCTTGTGCTTCGTTAAGTGTCTTATGAGAATAATCATCTTCATAATCCCACGTATCCAGATATTTGTTTTTTGTAAATACTCCATTAGTTATATTCAAAAGAAAATTTTGAAATTCGGATTCTATTTCATCGTACATTTTTATGTCTCCTTTCTTTCAACTCTTTTAGCGAATGGTGTCACTCACATTTAGACTTTCACACTTTTCTTCGGTATAAAATTCATTATGTATATCATTGTAATAAGAAACCAATGTGGGAAACTTATCTAAATAATCAAAAAATCTTTCTATTGCTTTATCTGTATCTTCACCAATAAGAACAGTAAATGATATTGCCGGTTTGACTTGTATTGTTTTCACTAATTTAGTCATTATTGATTTCCTTATCCTTATTTAATCCAAAACAACTTTTGGGAAATTCTTATAAGAGCCATCTACTCTTTTTCTAATGATATCTGCCTTTCGATGTTCACCTTGTTCTTCATATGCCTCGATAATAAAATGAACATAGTTATCGAATTTTTCATTATTACCTTCATAATGAGCAGATATTAGATTTCCAATAGTTACAACATTGATATTTTTCATTATCATTCCTTATTTTCTAATAACCAATCTATGCTTGTAGCTTTTTTATCGCCATCAGATATTACCCCTCTGAAAAAATAAGCAATATTACACATATACTGTGAATCATCACTGCTGTACCAAGAATAACCATATTTAGCAGGAGCTGTCTTAAACCCATAAACATTTTGTGTCATATCCACTGCGATATATTCATACCCCATAGCTTTAAAACCTTTGAGGATATATACCTCTTTTTCTGTCAATTTTCTGGGCTTTCTTATTTCAAAACATTCATCGGTTTCGGGGTGTGTATTTGACCAATTCTGAACCGCTGAAATAGATTCCGATGAAATTTTACTCTTACATACTCCACTGTCATGATGAATCGGACACATCCAACAGTCATTGATTGAGGAACACATTCTCTGCAATTCATGTCCATAATCTAATGTCTTAGCGCAATCGTATCTTTTAGCTTTGGGGTTATTATGTATCTGTTCAGCTTTCATTTTTATATCCTTCTCTTTTATCTCATTTACTAAAATGTTTGCTTCTTTTTCAAATTTTGCAAGATTTGCAAGAGAAACAATAAGGTCTATTGATGGAATCGCCATTATTATTTCTTTTAATTTTAGAGCAATTTTGTCTGTGTCTATTTCAATCTTACTCATTTTAACACCTCATCAGTAATGCTTAATGTTCTATAATCTAATGTATTAGAGCAATTATATCTTTTAACATTCATATTATTATCTCCTCATTTTAATCATTCAATCTATTTTTAAGTTCTTCAAAAATATCATTATTTGAAACTTCTGATAAACTATCAAAATCCACAGGAATTATAATATTATATAATGTAGTGCCATCTAAATCGCTATTTACATTATCAATATACGCATCATCAACAGTTATATTTGTTTTATCAATGTTAATAGTTGCTTTTCTTTGTCCTCTGTCATTCATTATACGCAATGTTGTTTTATTAAAACGGAGATGTTCTTGCCAATCCTTTATTTCTTTGTCAAACATTACATAAAAGTCATTTTCTGAAATGTTTAATAACAAGGCTGATATTTTTCCAAGACAAACCAAATATTCTATTGTGGGACAAGTTGCTATTATCTCGCCTAATTTTGAAGTAAATTTATCTTTATCTATTTCAATTTTGCTCATATCTTAACATCTCCCTATATTTAATAAAATTTAAGTTTTATTGTAAAAATTGAATTTTAAACTCCGCATAAACACTGGGTTTCAGGGGTATTGATTTTTACAATTTTGTTATTGGAGCGGAAGTGTGGTGATGAACCACATAAGTTTTGATATAATCACAACTTTAGCATCAGGCGTTCCGCAAAAATAACAGATAAGACGATAAATAAAATAATATCCTCAACAGAATACTTAGTTTACTTGTGTCTGATAAGAAATCTTCAGAATAACACAAATGTAACATATGAAACAATAGCTGATAATCTTGGTATGGACGAAAGTAATGTTGGAACAGCTATAAGAGGATTATATGATGCAGGAGCCATAACTATTGATAAGAGTTACAATGAAAAGTAACATAACTATAATAAAACTATTTTGTCTTATCTGTTTTGGTACTCCCAGACGGATTCCAACCGTCACACCTTTCGGTACTTGATTTTGAGTCAAGCGTGTCTTGCAATTTCACCATAGGAGCAGATGAGTGCCTGATTATCCTCACAGGCTTTTGGGCGGTTCATTCTAAAGTTTATCCTCATCCGCTAAAACCACAAAGTCGCTATCCGTCTCGTGAACTACTCGCCTACTCTTGTTCTACAAACAACCCTAATGTTGCTGTTTTCTCCAATTTCAGATTTGGTGTCTGTGAGAGAACTCGAATCTCCAACTTCTGAATTAAAAGTTCAGTTTTCTACCAATTGAAATACACAGACATATCATCTGACTTTTTATATGGGAGTCAGAAAACCATTTGCATTTTATTATTTACCTATGATTATGTATTACCTAAATTGAATCACTATTTTCTTGATATCTGTAGTCTCCAAAATATTTTATTTCAGCTTCTTTCCTTACTCTAATTGCATCCGATATATCAGTATATAAGCCTAAATTTACTAATTTGTTTTTATACTGAATCAAAACTTCCCATTTGCTCGAAGGAGAATGCCAATAAACGCCTTTATACCCAGAGGTATTATCTTTTCTTGGCGTAGAGTTGCTTGCGTTTTGTTGATAGCTTACTAATCTCAATTGTGATTTTCTGTTATCTTCTTTTTTATGAAAAATATGATCTACAATTAAATTATCTTTATTAAAATCTTTCAATATAAATCTATGCATATACATCATTTTGTTTGAATTATGTGTATGAGTAACAACATACCCATCACCGTTTATATACCAACAATATTCTTTAATCTTATCATAATCTTCTAAGTCAAAATAAAATTCTTCACCTTTAGAAGTATAACCAACACCATATTTGCCAGATAAATCATATGTATTAAACTTGCGTTTAGCAGGATTAACTAATGGGTTTTTAAAAGGATTTAAACACCCGCAAGAAATACATAAACCTGCTTTTAGACGATTAGTTATTGTAGTATGATAATTTCCACAATCACATTTACATAACCACATCACCTTTCCATTTTTATTTTCGGCTCTTTCGATTACTTCAAGTTTTCCGAATCGTTGACCTGTTAAATCTTGAAATTTTCCTATATTTATCACCTCATTTAATTGTACCCTTGACAGTACCGCTCTGTCATTAGCTCTCGCTGTGTTCTTTACACTATAGGGTCTGATTGGTGGGTGCAACACCCACCGTTTATGGAGGTTATAAATTTAGAAGCCTGTGGTTTGGGATTTCGGCTCTGCCCCGAAACTATCAGCGTCAAAGACTGATGTACTTCTCATTATACTAATCCCAAATATATTTATTTTAAAGCCTAATTTTATTATTTACTTTTATTTGATTACATATATATTATACTCGATAATTCTGCACTTGTCAAGTGCTTTTGCAAATATTTTATTATTTACTTTGTTTTATGTATTGGAAGTGAAAATCACTTCCATATTTCTCTTAATCTTCTGCCTTCTCAATACTCTGTCTGAACTTATTGTATTCGCTCACCATACGATATGCTTTGGTCACTGAAGTATTGAATGTCCGAGCATATGTTTCTGCACTATTCATGTCTCCAGAAAAGACATAATCATTTTTTCTTTCATACTGATACATTTTATTGAACATACCTGCTTTTTTAACATTGGGAGCTTCCAGTCGCACATCCTGTATAGATGCCCCCATTGCGTTCCACTTTAAATTTACGAAACTTGATTTCTTTTCGGAATTAAATAAATTATCATATGTCCAATTCTTTGTTTTTCTTTTATACTGTCTTTTTACGCTATTTTGCTCATCTGCCTGCAATTCTAATATTTCCGAATACAGGTCATCAATAAACTGAATTTCCTCATCTGAAAGTTCAATAGACTTTCCATTGACGGTCAGCTGTTTGGTACTGATTATATTCCTTGCATCAGACAATGTAATAGAAATCATATCATCTGTTGTAAGTTGCTCCCAAAGAAATACATTAAATACATTGAATTTCTTTTGTCGCACAACTAAACTTTTATACATTTTTTCGGATAATTCAGATTCTTGCAGAATAAGATACTCCTCTTCTGCTTGAGTTAACGCCTGTTTCAATTCTGAAAAAGTAGCAAAGTATTCATCTTTACCGCTTTCGGTTTTTATATTGGATACTATACTTTTAAGTCTATTGACTTCGTAAAAACTATCCTTTATGGATAAATCATAAGTCTTATTTACCCATCTATAATAATTACACAGAACGCCGTATAAAGCGTTTAAGGTAGTAATTTTCTTCTTGTCGGCTTCTATTACATCGGCGATTTCCTCAGCTGACATATCAAATATATTTTTATCTACTTTATTCAAAGCAGATATTCTTAGTGCGTAATTACCAAAACTGGGATTCTTTTCAATAATATGCTGACAATATTCTTCAAAGTATGGTACCATATAATCGTCCTTTCTATATTCACTAAATCAATTTTATCATCTTCTTTCTGATTTGTCAAGATAAATTATACAGAATACGCAGAATTATTTTCCAGACCAAAGCTTGCAGCGATGGCTCTATCGATACAAGTCATCATTCTTTCCCCAAGCTTTCCTGCCCAGCTCAGAACTCGGCTCTTATCAATAGTTCTTATCTGCTCCGTCATTACAGTAGTAGGCTTTGTTAATCCTGTCTCTACAGATGGGTTTATACTTACGTGTGTTACCATTGGCTTTTTCTCCTTACTGGTCATGATAGCCACTATAAGGCATGGTGAGTGTTTATTTCCTACTTCATTTTGTATTATTACGGCTGGACGGATATCACCTTGTTCTGAGCCGACCGTATCTCCAAAATCAACCCAGACAATATCGCCACGGTGATATTCCATCACAGTTGAATGATACTTATTATCATAATGTCTAAAATTAGTTGAGCTATTAGCAATCATTTTTTATTTTCTCCTTTCATTCAGATTAGCAGTAATTCCGTTGTTCCTCGTTTTATTATCTATATTTTATCATTTACATATTTTTATTTATACTATATTTTGTGTCTAAATTGCAAATTCTATCATTTCAGAGAGATTGTTAAAAAGCAATATTCCGTCTTCTCTGACTTGACAATAATCTGTTCCCATCAATTCATCGGAACTTATCTCCCCTTCCAGTTCATATTTATCTTTGACAATATTTCTTAAAATTGGCTTGAACCACTGTGTAAAGGCTATTCCAAGGATATTATCATATGTATCTTCTATAATATATACTATATTATTACCTTTCATCAATTCAAATTCCACCTTCTCTTTGTGAGGTGTGATATTGAGATGAGTTTCTTCGCTGGTGTCGGTATCAATATCTTTCATATTTGTGTATATGCGTTTGACTTTACTGCCATCTATAAATGTGAGAAATTCGATTTTTCCGTTTTTAAAACATTGGGACAACTGATTTTTTATATCTTCTGTATTCATTTTTATCAATCCTTTCACATCACTTAGAAAATTTTCGCTTGAATTGCCACACTATTCCCTTATATACGGACTTGCCATAAGGGAACGAGAAAACATTCCCATTGGCATTTATCCATATTTGATGGCTTCCGTTACCGTTTCGAAGAAATGTGAAACCATTATCCGTTAGCATTGCGAGAAACTTTCTGATATCCATTCTGCATTCCTCTCAACATATTTTTAGCTTTATTTGTCGCAAGATTGTGTTCATACTCCTTTAATGCAATAAATAACTCCACTTCATCTCCATAGGAGTCAACATTGCAAACATAACATTCGACAGGATAAGGATTTTTATCATAAATTTTATCGAGTGCTACTTTCATTTCCACATCATCAACTATATAATATTTACCGCCACGATGACATACAATGAAGGGCTTTAATTTTATCTTATCAAAATCACGAACATATTGTTCCACCCAATATTTACATGGGTTTTGATGATAACCGCCATTTTCCATAGTCATTATAAAAAGTTCATTTGACATTAAGGTACGTTTGGTAAAATCATAAGGAAGATTGTATATTTTCATTTTAGACCTCCATTACTTCAAGCACAGAATATCTGCTACTTCATCAATAGTTATTTCTCTGTATGTATTACCCCTGACATCAATTTCAAAACAAATGCAAGGCTTCTCTTCCTTATACTTATAAAACTGTTCTATTATCATTGAATCCCAATCTGTTTCCCTTCGAGTTAATCCCTCGGTCTTATAAGCACAACTTTCATTATAGCCAAGGAAGATAGTTCTTCCGTATTTTTCTGTATTTCTTGATTTAATTTCAGAGAGTGTATTCTCAGCTATCATAATACTTGATAGCTTTTCCACTTCGTCTCGAAGATACTTTTCGTCTGCCTTTACTTTACCATTATAACCAATAAACTGGGCATATTTGTTGAGCATCTCATCATATATATTCATTTCAAATTCCTCCAATCAGGCTTTAAGCCAATGATATTGTTGTCTGTGTACGATCTGCGAGAGTGTCAATAACGATATTTCCGCAAACGGTGGGAAATATAGCTGTTACTCTCTCGCCGTTTTTTACTTCATCGTAATGCTTAGAAACATTTTCAGCCCACATACCTTTTATATGTGCATAAAGAGCCATAGCAACATCTTTTGCAAGCATAGGATTTTCCTTCTGCTTTGTCTTGAGGTCATCACTGACCTTGTATTTCCCTATCTGTAACACCATTATCAATCCTTTCTTATTACTGGAAATTTGCCTTTATATCCGATAGTTTTAAGAGCTATATATCTCGTATACCCATCTTGCAGAACATTATCTTTATTTACCTTAATTGGTTTCCCATCGAGATAATCCGACAACGTATATTTCTCAACAGCTGTCTTTACCTGTTCAACACATTTATCAATTTTTTCTTTTTTAGGTGGACTTACTTCAAAGATTTTGGGAACTGATATTTCATCAACACTCAGCCAATCTGCTGTAGCTGCACAACAGCAGCATATGCATCAAGCGGTTCCGGCGGCACCAAAAGACCTAACGGCACCAGCCTGCGCCAGCCCTTCGGAGGGTTCTCCTGCCAATACAGGCTACGGGCTTCCTCCGTACTGTACGCTTCACCGACAAGCTCCGGCGATAAGTCCGGATAAAGCTCGCGCAAAACTGCACCTATCGCCTTATTATTGGTACCGTTGCCCATGATAATTCCCTGCAGCTGAGTTGAACCGACAAACTGTCGCAGCTCTGCAGCAAGATTATCCGTCATCGCAATATGCAGGCTCAGGATTTTGCCATCAGCGGCAACTAATGCCAATCCTGTTTTGCTGCGCCCCGGATCTACGCCAAGATAATTACTCATTGACCGGAACCACCTCCAGCCTTACCCTTACAGGTCCGGCTGTCGTAATATCGCCTTTAGCATAAGCACGCAGAATAAAGCTGCCTCTGGTGCGACGCATTGAATTAGCTGCTTCAATCATAGTAGCAGCATCCATACTGCCAACCTTACCCGTCATCGGATCAGGCAGCACACCGGCCTTTACCGCATTATGGTTAATCTGCGTCAGGAATTCCATAAGCACGCTTTCATAGCTCGGACCGTTATTACCAAGATTATACTGCTCACTGAAAATCAAGGTTCCGTCAGGATAAATGAACTGATTATCTACCATTTCAATATCGCATACTGCCAGCTCGCCAACTATGATATTGGCAACGGCACGGATACGGAAAAGCATATTACCCTTGCTTTTATCCAGCCTTGCTACAGCATTATCGACAACATTTTTGCCAATCCAGATAGCCTGCAGATGCTTTTGCTCATCGTGAATGACACCCAAGCGCTGCAATGCTGCTTCATTTGCATTTTGCAGCAGCCAGTTCATCTGAATCATATTTTCTTCATGCTTCAGACCGCCACGCATAATACCGGCAAAGACAACCTCACCGGCGCGGTAATAAACCTGGCCTTCACGCATATTGATGATACCCTTACGCAAAGCCTCGGTGGTTTTTTCCAGCTCGTCAATTTCATTCGTCAGGTGCAGCTTGGAATGTGTAAGCGAATTTACCTCATTCTGTGCCTGGCTGTACATATCATTAACCTGAGCCAGCTTAATTTCCATTGCATCATTTTCGGCAACTGCTTCCTGGATTTTAGCATCAAGCTCACTGATTTTTTTGTTCTGCTCGTTAACCTTGCCTTTAGCCTGTTCAAGTGCAGCAGTTGTATCTACCTTTTCTTGGTTTAAAAGCTTAAGCTCCTGCTGAATTTTTTCCATGCCGAACAAAGCTGTGCGTGCACTCTGTGATGCTATTGCCATAACACTGATAGTCAGAACAGCAATAATAGTACCGCCGAGTACCGTAAGTAATATGGACGTATGCTTTGGACGCAAGCCAAATACCGACATTCTTTTTTTGCCTATTTTACTGCCCATTTTATCGGCCAGATAGGCAATCAGGCCACCTACAATGGCCATAATGATAATTAATCTTATACCTACCAAGTACTCACCTCCATGACTTACTCATCCAAGTCTTTTAGGCATTTTTCTTTTTCATCAGATAAACGCCGACACCCAAGCAGAGGATGTTAGGCAATGCGCAGGCCAGCAGCGGCGGCATTGCACCACCCTTGCCCAAACCGGTGGTGAAGGTCATTATTGCGTAATAGATAAATATTACGATGATACTGATACCAAGGCCAATAGAAGAGCTGGTACGCTGCTTTTGAGTACCAAGGCAGGCGCCAATCATAGCAAAGAAGAAGCTTGCCAGCGGAATATTGATTCTCATAAAGATTTCGCACCATTGACGTGCTGCCGAGGAATGCTGGGATTCCAGCATACTGATATATTCGCGTAATTCGCGGATAGTCATTTCCTCAGGCTCCTTTTGCTCCCAGGAAATCTGCTTAGGCGAGAAGTTCAAAGGAATAATCTGTTCCTTGAATTTGGCACTGCTTTGTACGCCATCCTTGTCATCCAACGCAAAAACGTTGCCATCTACAATACGCCAGCTGCCGTTTTCCCAATAGCCTTCCTTAGCAGTCTGAATACGGGAAATCTTACCCTTATTGAACTCTTCAATAGTAATATCGGTCATCTTGCCAAGCTTTTCATCAAATCTGTTAGCATATGTTACACGTTGGGTATCACCGCTGATAGTTTTGATAATAATATGGTCCTGCGTTGTCGGACGCGTATTATGGCGTATTTCCTCGTTAAGGATCCGTGACGCCGTCGCCTTCGACGTAGGCACTACCTTTTCTGCCCAAATTACAGAGAACATGCTGACAAAGAAGCCAACTACCAACACCGGTGCAACAATACGGTAGTAGCTGATACCACCGGCCTTCATTGCCGTAATCTCACTGGAACCGGAAAGCTTGCCAAAGGCCATCAGCGCCGCCAGCAGCATAGACATCGGGAAGGTGTAGTTGATGATCTCCGGCAGATTATACATAAATAAACGTGCTACAGTCTCCAGCGGAGCACCGTATTTAGTCATGTATTGCGTAATTTTAAACAGCATCGTGCTGGCAATAAAAATACTGGAGAAAGCAGCGATGCCGAAAACGAAGGGGTATAAAAGCTCCTTCAGTACATAACGGTCTAATAATCGTAAGCGCACTTTTCTTCCTCCTGTTACATGCTAAAGTTATCGCCAAGGTAATATTTACGCGCAACGGGATCATTAGCGATTGTTTCGCTGTCGCCATGCAGTAAAATATGACCTTCGGCCAAAATATAGGCCTTATCAACAATGCTCAGTGTTTCACGGACGTTATGGTCCGTAATCAGCACACCGATGCCGCGCTGTGCCAAATGCGCAATCATGCCCTGAATATCCGCTACGGCGATAGGATCGATGCCGGCAAACGGTTCATCCAGCAGAATGAAGGCCGGGTCGGTAGCCAGCGCACGGGCAATCTCTACGCGGCGACGTTCACCGCCGGAAAGCGCCTTGCCTTCACTCTTGCGTACATGATTCAGACGGAACTCATCCAGCAGAGCGTTCATCTTCGCTTCTCGCTCGGATGCATTCAAATCAGTTGTTTCCAGAATCGCCATGATGTTATCTTCTACCGTCATTTTGCTGAAAATAGAAGCCTCCTGCGGCAGATAGCCGATACCTGCACGCGCTCTTTGATACATAGGCATTGCGGAAATATCCTTGCCGTCGAGCATCACGGTACCTGCATCAGGCTTTTCAATACCGACAATCATATAGAAGGTTGTCGTCTTGCCGGCGCCGTTAGGACCGAGAAGGCCTACTACGCTGCCCTGCACCATCCCGACGCGGACA